>Ga0208789_1000034_pt1 | contig 261107 bp, 243 predicted proteins | sample Methanotroph_Enr_FD_187368 | JGI IMG/M metagenome (GOLD analysis project Ga0208789, IMG submission 187368) | Enriched soil microbial communities from Old Woman Creek wetland in Ohio, USA - Methanotroph_Enrichment_5 (SPAdes) (version 2) | ecosystem: Environmental > Terrestrial > Soil > Wetlands... | reverse complement strand
CCAGATGGAGCGGCCGGCCAGGATGCGCTGCCACTGGCCGAGTTGCAGCAGGCGCACCACCCGGTTGGGGGGATGTTCCATAAAGGTGGCCATGGGGCAACCGGCCGAGCATTTGCCGCACTGAAAGCAGCGGCGTACCGATGTGCCGGAAAGGGTCTCGACCTTGCGCACAAAGTTGACGTCCATGGTCTCCGTCGAGAGGAGCATCTTCTTTTTTTTCACGTATCGCCTCTTTTTACTATTGCTAAAACGGTGGCGTTGCTTTCGCGGTTGCCCCTTTCAGGTGTCTAACTGCACCTTGGGCAAGCATAACAAGTTTTGATGACTAATATTGTTTACACAATTGCCCTGGCAAATGCAAGATTAAAATTGATCCGCAGGGCATTGTGAGATCATTATTTTAGTAATAGTAAAATCAGGCTGCTATTTTTTCAAACGTCTCCTCGACGCATTCGTTACGGCTCCACGAATCCAACTCGCCATTGGGCAGCCGGATTTGCACGGTTTCTCCTTCATAGGTACACCCGAAGGAGTAGCCTATCTCGCCGGTCCGTATATTGCGGAGCGTAACTTTATCTTCGCGTTGTTCCGTGTGATAACAGACACGATCATATTCCTTTTCTTTCATGGCTTGTTCCCCCCTTCCTTCTTATGCCTGGATTATAATCTACCATAATTGTCAAGAAATAGGAACCGGATCGATGGGGAAGCGATATGATGGCAAAAAAAACAGGACCCCTTGTGGAGGTCCTGTTTCCGTACCATATCGTCTTTGCTCAGAGGGGGTGGATGTTGGAGAATTCTCCCCACTCCAGAAATGTACGTGGTGTTTCCATGAAATCATAGATGTTCTCTATGTTGACCAGATGGCCCTTTTCCTCCTCGGCCATGCTTTCCAGCAGCGTGCGTATGTTTTCTCTGGATTCGGCCTTGGCCATCCCTTCCAGCAACTGGATCGACTCATCCTCCGCCTTGACAATGTGGACAAAGGCATCCGGGTCATTTTTCAACTGGTGAAGGATATCGGGGCTGTCGAGAAGCTGCCGGAATCCGTTGCCGACATGTTGTGTCCGTTCCGCCAACATGGAATCGGCATCGGCCGGATCAACGTTTTCCTTGAGTACTTCAAGAGCGCCCAAGTGAACCCGTTGGCGGTCCGCCAGGAGTTCGAATATCTCTTTCACCTGCGGATCCGCTGTTTCATAGCCGAGCAGTTCGTAAAGCCGCAGTCCGTCCTGTTCTCGTTGTATCATGAAATCGATTACGTTCATTATGCTCACCTCCTTACCCATGCCTGTATTTTATCACAAAATAGTTAAAAGACTAAAAAGGTCTTTAAATGGTTTTGGCGTTTTGGGAGGTGTGGGACTATCCGGCGAAGGACCGGAGGAGTGGGTGGTTTGTTACTGCATGGCCGGATTGAGATCGGTTGTTAATTTTTGGACAAGCAGAATGATGGTTACCATGATCGGGAACAGATTGAGGTAGGAGAACAGGGCGGACTCGAAGCGGAAGAGGGACATGACAATGATGGGCAGGGGGAGGGCGGCATACCAGAAGGCGACATGATGTTCGATAATGCCGAAGGCGGGCAGCAGCGCCGCTGCCGTGATGAGGGCAAATATCCAGAGCCGGGAGAAGGGGGTAAGATCGGTTCCCGCCTGTGTGCCGAAAAGCGGTATCCCGGCCCGCCGGTAGTCCTCCTGGTAGCGGCGTTGCAGGAACCAGAAATGCGGAACCTGCCAGAGATAGAGCAGGCCGGCCAGGAGCATGATGCGATAATCCGTGAGGCCGCCTTTGGCCAGGCACCAGCCGATGACCGGCGGCAGCGCGCCGCACACGGCACCGATGGCCAGGGCAAAGGGGGTGTGGCGCTTGAGCGGTGTGTAGATGCCCAGATACCAAGCCAGGGCCGCTAGCCCGAGCAGCGCGGGCAACGGGCCGCCTGTCGCGGCAAGCGGCATGAGTCCGGCCAGGATGACGGTACAACCGATCCCGGTTGCCGCGCCGATCGTCAGATCGCCTTTGGGAATTGGGCGCTGCCGTGTGCGCTCCATCAGGCGATCAATATCACGTTCCAGCACCTGGTTGAGGGCCGAGCCTCCTGCCGCCAGCAGCGCCACGCCAGCAAAGGCCGCAGCAAGAGAGCGGAGGTCCACTGCGGCCGGATAAAGGAGATAGCCGGCGGTCGCGGCAACGCCGTTCAAAAGTGCCAGCCGCGGTCGGAATAGTCTGCGCAGGGCGCGTATCATTTGACCCCCTCGATGAATTCCACCAAAGCCTCGATCTCATCATCCTTCAGGTCGGGGAATAACGGCATGATCGGCGGGAATCCCTTGACCACGTCGGCTTGGGGTTCTTTGATGGAGCGTTGCAGATAGGATTCGTCCACAGTGATGGTGCGCTCGACGCCGTTTGTAAGGACCGTCACTTTCCGGCCCCAGATCCCCTTGAAGGTCGGCCCAACCTTGGCGCTCCCGTCCAGGGAGTGGCACCCCAGGCAGCCGTGTTTCTCCAGCAGTTCATGACCGGCATGCTCCGCCTTTTCAGTCGCCTGGTTTAGCCAGGCCGCAAACCCGGCCTCGGGCAGCGCCTCCACGGTGGTGATCATGGCCGAATGCCCAGTGCCGCAGTAGGAAGAACAGAACAGGTCATAGGAGCCTGGCTTGTCGGCCACGAACCAGGCGTAGTTCTTCATCCCCGGCACCACGTCGCGCTTGACCCGGAAGGCGGGCAGGTAGAAGCCGTGAATCACATCCTTAGAGACCAGTTCCACCCTGACCGGCTTGCCAACCGCCACGTACAGCTTGGGGCTGGTCTTGCCGTTGGCATAGCTGAAGCTCCACGACCACTGGCGGGCCGTGGCGGTCACCTCCATGGCATCCTTGGGGACGTTGCGCAACGACAGGTAGCCTGCCCAGCCGTACCAGAACATGGCCATGACCAGCAAGGTGGGAAGGATGATCCAGACGAGTTCCAGCCAGATGTTCCCCGTGGCTTGCGAGGTCGGCTCCGGCGCTCGCGAACGGCGATAACGGACGACAAAGGTCACCATGGCGGCGGTAATGCCGATCAACAGTACCAAACAGGCCCCGAAGATGAACATGAAGACCGGGTCGATGGCCGCCTCGGTCGTGGTTATGAGATTGGCAGGGTTCACAGCGTTTCCTCAGCGGTAGAGCACATCGAAGAAGGTTAAACCGATAAATACGGCCAGGGTCACCAGGGCCACGAACAACAGCCAGCGCAACAGCCGTCCCTCGTACTTCATGTGCATGAAAAAGGCGATCACCAACCCGGACTTGAGACAGGCGATGGTCAACGCCCCCAGCACCTTGTAGCCGCCCAGCTCGACGCGGGTGATCGCGACGGTCAGGCAGGTCAGGGCCAGAAGCGTCAGCCAGACCGCCGTCAGTTTGCCGTAGCCGATTATATGGTGGCCTGTGTCGGATGTCATGCCGGCCTCCTACAGAATCAGATAATACAACGGGAAGATGAAGATCCAGATCAGGTCCACCAGGTGCCAGTACAGGGCGCCGTTCTCCAGCAGCACATAATCTCCCTTATGGACCTTGCCGCTGTGCACCTTGGCGGCGATCCACCCCAGGATCGCCGCGCCGATCAGCACGTGCAGGCCGTGGATGCCGGTGGTGATGTAGTAGAGGCTGAAAAAGACCGGTTCTCCCGGAGGCGCGGACGCCAGATGGGGCGAATTGGGATAGATGCCGTGCCGGATCTTGGCGCTCCATTCCACGTATTTGATGGCCATGAAGATCGCGGCGCAGGAGATCGTCCCGGCCAGGAGCCGGACGGCAAGGCCGCGATTGTCCCGTTGTACGGCGGTAACCGCCATGGCCGCCAGCAGGCTGCTGGTCAGGAGGACCATGGTGTTGACCGTGCCGAAGACCCAGTTCAGTTGCCGCCCGGCCGTGGCGAACTCGTGCGGGAAATGGGAGAGGTAGACCGAATAGAGCAGGAACAGGCCTCCGAACAGCAGCAGTTCGGTGAACAGGAACAGCCACATACCGAGTTTGGCTCCGGCATAGTCCTTGAGTTCCGGATGGCTCATGGTATGCCCGTTCCTTTGAAGTCATACGGTCCGTGGGTAACCACCGGCTCCTCGGCAAAATTCTCCGTTGGTGGCGGTGAGGGGATGCTCCATTCCAGGGTTGCCCCTCCCCAGGGGTTGTTGCCGATCCGTTCGCCCCGGAACAGGCCGCGGAACAGGTTCACCAGCATGATCGCCAAACCGATTGCAAGAATCCAACTGCCGACGGTGGCTACCAAGTTGAGCGGGGCGAATTCGGGAAGGTAATCGTAGTACCGCCGGGGCATCCCCTTCATGCCGAGCACCTGCATGGTGAAGTAGAGGATGTTGAAGCCGGTGAACATCAGGACCCATGCGATGATGGCCGGCTTCTCCGCATAGCGCCGGCCGTAGATCTTGGGCAGCCAGTAGTGCATGGCGGCGAAAAAGGCAAACCCGGTGCCGCCGAACATGACGTAGTGGAAGTGTCCCACCACGAAATGTGTGTCGTGCACGTGGATATTGGTCGCGGCTGCGCCCAGGATCAGCCCGGACAGCCCGCCGATGGAGAAGAGCAGGATGAAGGTGAGGGCGAACAGCATGGGCGCATCCAGGGAGATGGAGCCCTTGTAGAGGGTGGAAACCCAGTTGAATACCTTGATGGCAGACGGGATGGCGACCACGAAGGTCAGGAACGAGAATACCAGGATGGCGGTGTCGCTCATGCCGCTGGTGAACATGTGGTGACCCCATACCAAGGAACCGGCGGCGGCGATGGCCAGGCTGGAAAAGGCGATGAACTTGTAGCCGAAGATCGGTTTGCGGGAAAAGACCGGGATGATGTCAGAGATCACCCCCATGGCTGGCAGGATCATGATATAGACCGCCGGATGGGAATAGATCCAGAACAGGTGCTGGTACATGACCGGGTCCCCCCCACGGGCCGGATCGAACAGGCCGGCGCCCAGGACCCGCTCGGCCATGATCATCACCAGGGTTATGGCCAGGATCGGTGTGGCCAGGATCTGCACCCAGGCCGTGGCGTACAGCGACCAGACAAAGAGTGGCAACCGGCCCCAGGTCATCCCCTCGGCCCGCAGGCGATGAATGGTGGTGACGAAATTAAGGCCGGTCAGTATTCCTGAGAAGCCGATGATAAAGACCCCGAATACCGCCAGGGTGACGTTGGTGCCGGTGCGGGCGCTGAAGGGGACGTAGAAGGTCCAGCCGGTGTCGGGCGCCCCGCCGCCGGTAAAGAGCGAGGTCAGGATTATCGCCGCGCCGATGATGTAGAGCCACCAGGAAAGCAGGTTCAGGCGTGGGAAGGCCACATCCCGGGCGCCGATCTGGATCGGCATGATCATGTTGCCGAAGGCGCCGGGAAAGGCGGGGAGGATGAAGAGGAAGATCATCACCACCCCGTGCACGGTGAATACTGCATTATAGGTGGCGGGGCCCATGATGGTCCGCCCCGGTGCCATCAACTCGATCCTGATGAGGAGCCCCAGCAGCACCCCTACCAGGAAGAATCCGAAGGTGGAATAGAAATAGAGCAGCCCGATTCTCTTGTGGTCGGTGGAGAATATCCAGGAGCGGATACCGCTTTTGCCAGTATCGTTCCAGAAGCTGGTCTGTATTTGATGTTCAGTGGTCATTTAATCTCCCGAAGAAGTGCAGGGCAATACTCACGTGGAGGCGCGGCCGAAAGTAGGCGCTTCTAAGCGAGTGCGCGGAGAAAACCGTCAGATGTGATTTCATTGTTTTGATGTTCTCTGACCCTCCGCGTCTCCGCGTGAAAATGGTGTGCGCTTGTTGAGCGAGTTTCAGTTTTTCATTCTCTTCTTCTTCCCCGTCAAGATGAGAAACGCCAGAAAACCGCCCGCGGTCAGGATGACCACCGTGGCGCTTACCCGCAGCAGGTTGAAGACATAGGTCTTGCCGGCTGGATCATAGCTGAAACAGTACTCCATAAACGTGCGGACCGAGGTCCCTACCGTGCCGCTCTGCGCCTCCAACAGAGCCAGGGACACGTCCTTGGCCAGAAAGGTCGTGCCGTACAGGTAGCGGACAATGGTCCCGTCTTTTGTTATCACCAGGGTCACCACCGGATGGATGAAATCATGCCCCTGGCGCTCAAAGTGGTATCCGGCGGCATCGGTCAGGCTATGGATAGCCGTGCTGTCACCGGTCAGGAAACGCCAACCGTCCTCCGGGAACGGGACGTTCATGGAGGCGAGGTGCATCCGCTTCGACCGGGCCGCCTGTTGCGGGGTTTCCGTCTCGTCGAAGCTGACTGAGATGACCCGGTACTCCGTGACCGGTTTGCGCTTGATTGACCCCAGGACCCTGGCCAGGCCTCCCTGGAGATAGTTGCAGACATTGGTACAACTGTAATAGACCGGCAGGATGATGGTCGGCCCGGTCACCAGATCGGCCAGACGGACTCGCTTGCCGGTTTCGTCGCGGAAGGTGAGGTTAAGGGGGATCTTTGCGCCCAGATGTTCGTCCTCTCCAACCTGCGTGGTGTCATCCTGCTGCGGTTCGTTATTTTTGTACTCCTTGGCCTGTTCCTCGCTGTGAGCCGAGGCGGGATTCGGCGGCACCGCTATCGTAATGAACAGTGCCGCCAGCAGATACAGGACCTGACGCATTGTGATGCAGCATGATTCCGATTGTTTTAGGGAAGAGAGATTATTCATACGTCTTTCTGAACAGGTGAACAAGCAGCGCTGCCAGGAGCGCGCCTGATACGGCAACGACCCCGGCGATCTTTCTCCTGCGATGAGAATCATCAAGGTCCTGGAGCACATTCTGGATTTTCTTCAGTTCGTCCTGAATCTGGCTGGATTCCTTTTTGACCATCTCCACGTCCACGTTGTGGAACAGGGTGTGGAACCGGTTACGCACCGCAAACAGCCCCTTTTCAAGTTTGTCGGTATCGGTTCCTATCGCCTTGTAGGCGTTGATCCGGCTGTCGATGGCCACGATCATGCCTTCGGTCTCCTGCATGGCCGACTTGATCTTTTGCGCCCGTTCAAAGGTGTGGCATTGGGTGCAGGTTTTCTCGTTGATCAATTGCAGCGAGGCCTTGAACACCTGGTGATTGCCGTGGCAGGTGACACAGGTGGGGCCGCCCTTGCCAAGGGCCCGCCCATGGGCGCTGGCCAGGTAGTCGGCCAGTACCCCCACATGACAGCGGCCGCAGAAGGCGGGGATGGCAATTTCCTTGGGGGCGCCCAGGAAACCGCGGGCCGGGTTCATGGCGTTGGCCGCATCCGTTGGGTCCCCGCCGTGGCAGGCATTGCAGGCGATGCCGTTCTCGGCGTGGATGCTCCCGCGCCAGAGCTTGACCGGTTCGCCGATCTTTCCGGGCATGGTACCGTGGCACTGGATGCAGACGATCTCGGGCGGATCGGCAGCAAAAGAGGGCAATGGTGCCACCATCACAAGCATCACCAGCATCAAGATTCTAAGTCCCCCTTTGAAAAAGGACCCAGACAACGGGCCTAAAGGGGACTTAGGGGGATTTGCCCTAGACCTTGAAAACCAAATCCCCCCTAGTCCCCCTTTTGCAAAGGGGGGAACACGGTTTGCCACTGTTTTCCTGATCATTTCACAGTATCTCATGAGTAATGCCCCCAGACGCTCAGTCCTATCCAGAGCAGGATACCCCCCACGGCGCATACCAAGAAGGCGGGTCGTTTCAGGGGGTGCTTCTCCTCGCCCCGGTCAATGAAGGGGAGCAGCGCCAGGAAGGTCATGACCACTCCCTGCACCGACAGGCCGAGGAACTCGTTGGGGAATATCTTCAAGGTCTGGTAATTGGCCAGGAAGTACCATTCCGGTTTGATGTGAGCCGGGGTCTGGAAGGGGTTGGCCGGCAGAAAGGCGTCCTTGGGGAAGAACAGGTAGGGATCGAGGAACACCACCGCCAGGAAGCATGCCAGGTAGATCGCGATGGAGGTCAGATCCTGCAACGCATAGTTGGGAAGAAACGGGATGCCGTCGGGGTGGTCGTCATACCTGAACCGGTCGCCCCGCCAGGAATTTTTTGTCTCCTTGAGGCCGAAGGGCGGCGTGGAGACACCAATCCGCTCCAGCAGAAACAAGTGCAGGCCAATCACCGCGGCAATAACGAGCGGGATAAGCGCCACGTGCAGGGCAAAGAAGCGCCCAAGGGTGGGGGGACCGACCAGCTTGCCGCCCCGCAGGAACTCTACCAGATAGGGGCCGATCACCGGGATGGCGTTGGCACTGTTGGTGGCCACGGTGGTAGCCCAGAACGAGAGCTGGCTCCAGGGGAGCAGGTAGCCGGTCAGGCAGATGCCCTGAACCAGGGTGAAGAGGATAAAGCCGCTGAGCCAGTTGAGCTCCCGCGGCCGTTTGTAGCTCCCCATGAAGAGCACGGAAAACAGGTGCAGGAAGAGCACCAGCATCATCATGTTCGATCCCACGGCGTGGCACATTCGGATCAACCAGCCGAAGGGGACATTGTTCATGATGTAGGAAACGCTTTTGAAGGCCTTGTCGCTATCAGGGATGTAGTAGATCAAGAGCAGGGTGCCGGTCAGCACCTGCATGGCAAAGATAAAGAGCAGGATGCTCCCCATGGAGTACCAGACGTTGATGTTGCGCGGCAGCAGATACCCGGTCAACTGCTTCTCCGCTAGTTCGCGGGCGCCGATGCGTACGTCGATCCAGTCGATTAGTCGCTTGAGAATTGACATGCAGCCTCCTGGCAATCAGCCGATGGTGATGGTCCCATTCACCACGGTAAAGGGAAGTTTGGCAAGCGGTTTCGGTGGCGGTCCCGAGATGACACTGCCGTCAGCGGTATACAGCCCGCCATGACAGGGACAGAGAAACTCCTGTTTATCCTTCTCCCACTGCACGATACAGCCCAGATGGGTGCATACGGCTGACAGAGCGACCAGATTCCCCCCCCGTTTTTTTATCAGGACCGCGGAAGAACCGGCGTAATCGAAAAATTTCGCGCCACCTTCCGGCACATCCTTGAGTGAAATCTCGACCTTGCCTGCCGAATTTTCCGTCGGCCGGGGAGCGAGAAATCGATATACGGGATAGATGGCGGCGGCAACTGCGCCCGCCCCCACCCCTCCCAGGCAAAGTCCGAGGAATTTCCTTCTGCCGACGGTATCCATAGAGCCTCCACGGGAATAATGTCACATGGTTATTGATGATAGCAGTGATATCGATTATTGCAAGGTCTCCAGCAATATGCGGCCACATACTGTTTTCTGGCGACCGGCATCAATGGCAAGGGTCTCCGGCCAGGCAGGGGGGCGTACGTTTTCCGGTTGCCGCTGGATAAATGTTGCATCACCGTTTTTTGCTATTGACAGGGAAGAGAGCCCTGTGATAATTATCCTCTGCTTTTCACAACGCTTGCTCTCGTTTTTGCCATCGGCAAGATGGTTGCATCACGTAAGAAGCGCATTTGTCTGTGATGCACCGGATCACAGGCGAAACATTATTCCCCATTAGCTCAGTCGGTAGAGCAGGTGACTGTTAATCACCTTGTCCGTGGTTCGAGTCCGCGATGGGGAGCCAACAAATTCAGGGAGTTAGCCAGACCGGCTGACTCCCTTTTTGTTCGTGGGCAGCTTTGCCAAAATTGGACACCCATGGTGGACAGGAAAAAAGGGTATATATGCTTTTTCAAGCCGTAATCTGGATGAATCTTGCCCTGGTTTTCTACACATGGGCAGTTTTCAGCGCGCGAAAGAAGGGCTTGCATAGAAAGCATCTGTTCATTTTTGGTTTTGGCCTGTTGTGCGATTATCTGGGGACACATCTGATGCTGCTCTACGGCCTCTCAACAGGGGTGGAGCCTGAATGGCACATGGTAATCGGAATTGCCTCCCTGTCCGGAATGGCATTTCACTTTATGTTAGCGGTCGTAGCAGCAATGGTCAGTCGGGCTGAAGCGGTGAACCGTCTTTTCCATCGCGTAAGTTTGAGCATTTACACGGCTTGGCTTATTGCCTTTATTACCGGATCGATTGCAGGGATAAGCGGAAAATGAATTCGCCTGCAATTCAGATCCTCTGAAACAAAATAATTTCAGAGAAGCCGATTTCTTATGAAAGTATGCGTTTCCAACTCGATTAGCTGCGTGCCGGATATCTTGTTTTTTTGTTTTAACCTGTGATGTTTGTGTTTAGTATTAACGGCTGAGCAAACTACCTATGGAGGCATTAATGTTAAAAAAAGTTATTATTGGCGTGATGGTAGTGGTCGTAGTAGTTTTAGCTTTTGCAGGGTACCAATACTGGGGCAAACAAAAGAACCTGGCGGATGATGTTTTTATTAAAATTAATGCTGTTTGGGCGGCGCAAGGGCCATTTAAAAATGGGGAAGAATCAGCGAAAGCCATGCGCTATGCCACAAAGGCGGTCGGTGGGGCGGACTCGTTTTACAACGTAATAGACAAGCACCCTGCCGCATATGACGCTCATCCGGATAGATGGGAACAGATCAGAAAAAGTAGTTTAGATTATGCAAAAGGGTCGGAATTTGAAGCTAATTTGGAGGCGGCAAAGAAGCTGGGAGCAGTTGTTAATCCAAACTACGCTTCTTCACCTGCTCGCTAAAGTATCGTTCGCTGAGCGTTACACCAGGAGAGTTAAACATGGCCGATTTCTTGGATGAAATCGGCCATGTACTTTCAGATTTCGTCGCCTAACCCTGATAAACAGGATAGTGCGTTAGCCAAATTATTTTCTGCCTGAAAAGTGCAGAAAATAATTTGTAACTTACTAAAAAGCATTTATCGGAGGCGGTCAGGGGCTCGTCACGATAATTTTCAATCCGGTGGCTGTTTCTTTAACCCTGTAGGGGATCAACCTTCCTTGCGCAGCATCGAAAAAGATTCGGAGATAATCCGCATAGCTTTCGAATCGGACCGTGGCAATGCCCAATCTGTTGATAACAACCGTTTTCAGTGCAAATCCGGACTCGCCATTGGGAATATCAATAACGAGCCGGGATGGCTGGGAAAGCGTAAAGAGCTTGTAATTACGGATAGGCCCGGAGGCAATGATCTCGAACTCATTCTTATCAACCCGCATCCCGGTGATCAGAATCTTTCCTTCGGTGGCAACCGTGTTCTCTGCTTGCCAACTCGATGTGCCTTCCTGCATTGCCGCGGCCGGCTCAGCGGCGGCCTGGATGGGAGGGGATACGCGCTTTTTACGGCCGAATTGAAAGGACAGGCCGGCGGTAAACGCCGAGTTCTGCCAGAGATCGGTTGAAGTGCCGGTATTGGGATTGAATGAATACATTTGACGAACATCTACCCTCAGGGCAACCGTATCAGTCATAAAGTACTTGATGCCGGCGCCGTACTCAAAAATACCGGTACTGCTGTTTCCAACCGCATAATCCGTCCTTGACCATCCCCCCCCGATCAGCATGTACGGAACGACCTTGCTCTCCGGAATAAAATGATAGAGCAGATCGCCGCTGACGTTATACAAACCTCCATAATGGCCTTCATTCCGTGGGGTGGCGTAGGTGAATTGCCCCTCTGCACCCCAGTTCCTGCCCAGGTTATAGCCAAGCCGCATGCCGGTGGCAAAGCTGGGCGCCTGGTGTTGCGACCCATCATACACATATGCGCCGTAAAAGGGGGAAATGGTGATTTCGCCACCTTTTATCCCGGCCATTACCGGTGATGCCACAACAAAAACCATCAAAAGGGCGAACAGCAGCAAGATTGGTCTCGACATTTTCAGTTCCTCCGATGACACCATGCATTCCATGTTAAGGGCCTGATTTTCTAGCGGTGATTACCATCGCGCAACCTGAGCCGTTTCTACAGGGATCGCGCGCCGCCGGTTGCTTGGCCTACAATCCCGGATTCAGGCGGTCGGGCCCTTTCAGCAGAAGCGTATAGGAGGTAGACTTCTGCATCTCCTCCGTATGAAAAGCCCTCAGGAGACTGTGTACCGGATGGTCGGGTTTCCTCTGCAATTCTTCGCGCAGCTTCCTGAAAGATGCATCGAATGAACGCGGCATGCCGCTATTCCCCTCTTCTGCACTGCCCCCGGGCACCACATCGACCAGATAGGGTAGGGCGGTGACATACTCGCTGATCTCCTTTGCCACATCCGACGGATGTTCTTCGATCCACTTTCTTATCGCAGGGGACGGCTTGAGTCGTCCCGCAAGGGGAATGAAGTAATCGAGGAAGAGGTTGTAGCGTCCATCGCGCTTGAGAACCTCGGCGGTCTGGATGATTTCGCCGGGGGCAAACGGGAAAAACTCGACCGCTTGCAGACGGTGGAGGAACCAGAGGTTGTAGTCGGTGTTGTCGGTACTGTACGTATTGACCTTCTGGAAGGCAAAGGCAAGCTTCTCCGACGCCTCGGCAGCTCCGAAGAAGGCGAAGTCCGGGATTGTTTCCGGCAATCCCCTGCTTTCCTGGGCAGACAGGAAATCGACATAGGCATCCAGCACAACCTGCATTGGTGAGGCGTAACGCTGGATACTGCGGGGATCTGTCGCCGTGTTGAGCCTAGTGAGGTAATAGTCGCCGGTCCAGAGCGACAACTCCATGATCGCTCGCCAGAACCGGTGGGTGGCCTTCAAGTAGAGTTCCCGGTTCTCATAACCGGCCTTTTCCCAGCCACCATTCGAATACAGTGCAATATCGTTGAAGATGGCCATGGCCGTGAGGAGTGTCGGCGAGGCCTCCCGAGACGGAAGTGTCGCAAAGAATTGATAGGCCGGCGCCTTTTCGTTGTCAGACAGACGTTGAATGGCAAAGCTGGCAGTATCCAGATGGTCTATGACCGCCATGACGACACCGCTGCTCCTGCGGGATGCGGCCCACTTAAGCGCAAGGTCATTGAAAAGCAGGGCCTGCTCGAAGGTCTTCCGTGCCCCCTCGGACATGCCTTCTGTATCAAGCTTTGCCGCTGCGGCTTGCTGCAGGCGTTTCGACTCGATCACCGCCACGGTAAAATTGAGCCGGTAACGATCCGAGTCCGGTGCCACAAAGCCATCCGTTATCCGCTGAATCAACGTCTTGAAATAGGCACCTTCGCTGTCCTTGTTCCCCAGGTTCCGTTCCTTCATCATCATAAACAACGGCCCCAGGGCATTGAGGTTTTCCATTTTCCTGTTAATAATGGCCCTGTTGACGACCAAATTGATTATATTGCGATAATAGAAAGGGGTCGTGACGTTGCCGTCCTTCTCCGTAGCGATCCGTGATATATGGTTCTGTTCGATATAGAGTACGGCGTTGTTCCAGATATCATAAACCCTGGTGACAAACTGGGCGGAATCATTGTTTTCCAGGGCCTGCAGCGCCTTGACGAAACCGGTCCAGAACGCTATTTCCGGCATGGCGGATTTGCCCTTCAACCTGTCGAGTTGCAGGGCTGCGCCGTTGAGGCTCTCCCGGTTATCGCTTTGCAGATAATCGATCGTCTGGGCAATGGCTAACCGCAGGTAGTCCCGCTCCCTGAAGATCGGCTGCTGGTCATCTTTCTGCGCCGCGGCTCCAGTTGCGGGAGCAGGTGCGGGGGCAGGCGACAGCTTGCCGGCCCAGGAGGCGATATATGCCGCCAGGGGCTCGCCAATCTCGACATCACGTTTTTCACGCCATTCCTTTATCTCCTGCTTGTCCCAGTAACTGAGTTCGTAGGCCACATCCAGATACGGCCCCCAATCCTTGGCCTGGACCGGTGCCGCACTTTCCACCGGAGCCTTTGCGGGCTTGCCGGCCTTTGCCGCTGCGGCCGGTGACGCGGTGGGGGTCGTGCCCTTTTTCGAAACGGCCGGCCAGGCGGTGGATGTCCCCATTATCAGGGAGATAATGACTATGATGGTGGAAAACCGCAGGTCAGTGGGTCTTAAGGCATTTGTAGGCATTATCCAGTTCCTCGCATCTGTTAGATGGTGTGCGCCCCTTGGAGGGAAATATCATGAGATTGAAAGATGAAATCCGCTGCGTACCCTTAAATTGAAACTCCCCCTTCTCGTTCCTGCAACTCTGCCGTGAGCCGACCACACTCAACACGGCCTTGATGGCGTCCTCCTGCTTCTGGGGGCTGGAGCAGATTTCCAGGCTCATCAGGGACAGGCCGCGTACAAGCCCTATGGATGAGGAACTTTCTCCGTCTCCCGCTTCAACAGCCCTTGATCTTTCCCTGGCAGCCACAACATGCCGTGCGGTTTCATCCGCGGTCCCCGCGGGTCCGGTCGTGCGCCGGCTTCGCTGGATCGCCCGCTGTGGGATCACGCTCCCGCTAGAGGACATGTCGCCGGGCGGAGTCGTTCGCCGCAGGACCGCCACCCGATCCGGTGCAATGGATGAATCCATGGCCGTGACTCCTCGGGAGCGTTTGATGGCTGTTCTTTCGGCGGGTGCTTCACGTGTGGTTGCCTCCCGCCTGATGCGCTCCTGGGGAGCAGCTTCGATGCCGGTCACAACCCGGGAACGTTCTCGAATAACCAGCGGTTGATGCTCGCTGATATCGGGAAGATTCGCGCGAGAGGATCGCCTGATGGTGGGCGGCTTCATCTCCACTGGCGGGGAAGCAACGGTTTGTCGTTCCAGCGGTTTATTCTTCTCCGGTTCCCGGAGCGTCTCGGGTTTTGGCGCGGGTTCGACAGGTTTTACAATCGGCGGGGTCTGCTTCACCCTGGGCAGAACGGGTTTTTCCGGAGCAGGGGGGGGAGGGGTGATCGTCAGCTTGCTGATATCGATGATTGTCTTTGTCGGGACGAATGACTTGGGTACTGCGTAGAGACTGACCAGCAACGGTACAACAATCCACACCACCAACTGCACCAGGCGCAGCCAGAGAGGTGTGGGCGCAGGTTCCAGATGTGAAGCGGAAACAGGGATACGCTTCAGCCTTGTGCCCCCGTGACCGTATGCCAGGCGCATCAGTTGGCTCATGGTTTTCCTTCGCCCCGCTCCGTGTGGACTACGGCGGCTCCGTGCTCATTCCAGAATTTGCCGACGAGCGCCGTTGCCTGAAGGAGGTCGCTGCTGAACGATTCGGGGAGCGGCACGACCACCGGCCGTGGCGGCATCTTCTTCTCGGCGAGCATAGTCTGCAGGGCACCGGTCAGTTCTTCATAATTCATGGCTTCGGATCGTGAAACCTCATTGCCTCCGGCAATGCTTGCCAGTCGGTACGGCTTGTCGGAATGTTTTTCCACGAGCAGTTGTTTGTATTCCTTGTTGGCTCTCATAAGGGTGAGTTCAGGGTTTTGGGCCACCACCGGTGCCGGCAGGCGCATCTCCGCAACCGGGTTGTCGGATGAACTCATCCGTGCAAGCTGGGTGTAAACCAGGAGAAGCAGAAAGGCTACATCGGTAAAGGAAAACAGCCAACTGTGCCGTGCGATTCGTTTTTCGCTCATGTGACGTTGCTCCCCCGGCTCAGAGTTTCACACTCAGGCCACGGTCGATGGATTTCCTCGATTTCATGACCAGGAACAGGCAGATAGCCTCAAGTGCCACATAGTACATAAGCGCCAGGAAGGTCGACCAGAGTTTTGTACCGATGGCGCCCTTGTTCAGTGCATTTCCGGGGTCGCCGGTATAGAGGAATATGACAATCATGCCGGCAACGGTCCCCCATAAACCGATCGGTGGGAGGATGTTGGCACACATGTAGATATTGTTGACGTATCGCCCGTCAAAGTTGTTTTCAGCCACCTGTCGCGTTGCATCCCGGAGAAATTCGTCCGGCGCGATATAGCCGCCCTTTCCTTCGTTTTGCGCCGTGGACCAGAGCATCTTGGCGGCGCTTTCCGCCAGGCTGTCGTCCGGCAACATCGCCTGGCTTTTGATGCTGTTGAGGTAAGCGGTATCGGCTCCCCTGGCATGCAGAAATGCGCGTATGGCAAGGATGCACCCGAGGATGAATATGGTTGTGGTCAGCGACATGGAAATCCGCAACGACCAGACATTGAAACTTTCAGGATTTATCGTGACTAGTCCGAAAAACTCCATAGCGGCAGTACCCCTTAATTTTTCTTTACGGCGGTGGTTTTTGTTATCTCGTTGTCAAGCTGGCGGATAACTTCATCAAGCGTGGTTGTCTTTCCGGCGAGTTGGACCGTGATTTTCTGATAAGGAGCGAAACGTTTCTTTATTTCAGCGAGCGTGGCCCGTGCCTCCCCGGTACGATTCAGGCTCAGGTACAGCCATGTCTTTGAGAGCATGATTTCCGCTGAAAGCCGGGTGACCTCAAGGGTCGAGTTTCCCCTGGCCTGGGCCAGAAGTCTATCAACATGTTTTTTCAGATACTCATCGATCGGGCCTTGAAATTGCCCCACCGTTTTCATTTCTCCGCTTGTGCTGAAATGCTCCGCAAAGGTCCGGAACACTTCAATATCCTTGCTGGCCGCCTGGAGCCTGCGCTTGAGGACCGACTGATCTTCCTGGCCCGATGACGAAAGCAGAGACGGCGTGAAGCTTTCGCCCGTACGTTCCGCGCCGGCTATGGACCCATGGGGAAAAAACAGTATCAGACCCATGAATATGGCTGCTCCCCGTAACCAGAATCTTGCATGATACCGTGCTTTCATAGAAAACCCCTTGAAGCGTGTATTTTCGGAAACAGCTTTACAACGTGTCATTATCTATTCCGGAGCACGGACGAAAAATCCGCGCAAAAAAACCGGGTCCCAAATATCGTGTGATATCTCGGCGACCCGGCTATCTCTAAAAGACCCTGTAGGCTTTCCGTCCCACCCTCGCGAGTGGTTTAGTATTATCGTATATCGATCAACCATTTTGTATACAATCACATGTTTGTAAATGCCTTGTCAATAATTTAATCTACTCAATATTTAAAATAGTAAGGTCAAAAAAACAGCGCTGGCAAGGGCTGTTTTTACGGGTTGTCACGATGAATGGTCTCTTTAAAACAGTGGGGAAGGCGGTGGTTTTTCTTGACAGTGGAAATAATAATGTTGAAATTGTATATAAGAAAGTCTTTTCTGAGCGTGACGTTTGGTAAGCCAACAATTGCGGGGAGTCGGCCAGAGCGGCCGGCTCCCTTTTCCTTTCGGTGGTTTTCGATGGCTCGGTTCGTGGCGACTGCAACGGAGGAATCACATGCATTCAGGTAGTGAGTCAAAAGATAGACGGTCAACCCATGGGGTCGTGAAGCTGGTCTTGCTTGCGACAGCAACGGTAATGGCCCTTGCCGGTTATGCATCGGCAGCTCTCAAGCCACTTGCCGGGACGCTTGAACTGGCTTGCAGGCAAGCCCGTCTCGACAGTGGCGGCAAGAGAACGACGGTCTATTTCCGTACAATCGCCAACATGAGGGATACGGGAAAAGTCGTCAAAATGTACAATGCCGGTTCCCCTGTCCCTCCAGGTTTCAAACCGATCTTCAATCTCTTGTGGTCGGCAACGGCTCAAGAGGCCGAGACGGCCTGTGTGCAGGTCAAGGGCGATAGCGACGATTTCAGCGGGCGGTATTTGTTGCGGGTTGTTACGGCGCGGAATAAAGCCGCGACATTTTTTAGCGATTCTATCGAGGGCGAATTATTGGATGATATCCTGTACGAGTCGGCCAAGTGAGGTACGCCCGGTTTCTCCGTTCTTGATACCTGATTCCACAATAGATGTTGTTCATTAAAAAAGAGTCGGGTATGTTCGACATGACAAATTTCTTGTGAGGTCAACTCCCGATGGATATCCAGTCAACAGTCAACGATATTGCCGCGCAAATGGGTCTGTTCGACCTGGAGGTTTCGCTGGTCGATGGTGTCCGATTGGGATGCACGGATGTCCATCTGCTGAATATTTCAAAACAAGGCCATGTGGCGAACTCGTTGGTATACCGGTGCGATATAGAAAGCCTTAAGGAGGGTGTTGTCAGTGACAGGTTTGAGCTCAGAATCAGAAATGCATTGTCCCGGCTCCTGGTAATGCTGTAACAAATTACTGCCACGGACGGGGCGCGGCAATAACGCGAGTTCCCTCCCCTGGTTTCCTCCCGCCTGATAAGTCCGGAATTGCCTGGGCTTACCGAATTGCACAAATTGGGAACGTCCAAGAACGCACTTTACCAAGTGAAAAAATTCATCTAAACTACCCCTCCATAGTTCCTCAATCATCCAATCCTCAAGGTCAATAGCGTATACGAACAGGGGTAGTATGACAGGCGCCGATAAAGCAGCAATTCTGCTCCTCTACCTGGGCAATGAAGTTACCAGGCAGGTCTTCGAGCATCTGGATGACACTGAAATAAAAAAGATCAGCAAGAGCATGTCCACACTCGGCCATATCAGCCGCGCCACCATCATGGAGGTGGTCGAGGACTATACCAACACGATCAATCCCGAATCAGGCATCTTCTCCCAGGGGGAAGAGTTTGTCCGCAAGATACTGGAACAGGCGCTCGGACCGGTCAAGGCCGAGATGCTCATGGAGGAATTGCAGGCCTCCAGCTACGGCGACCTTGTGGATGTCCTGTCCAACATGGACCCCAAGAGCATTGCCAACTTCCTTTCCCAGGAACACCCTCAGACGATTTCCGTGATCCTGGCCAAGCTCAAATCGAAGCAAACCAGCGAGATCATCAGCCTGCTGCCGCAGGAACTGCAGGCCGAGGTGGTTCTCCGCATTGCCGACGTGGAACAGGTTTCGCCGGAGATCCTGCAGGAGATTGACGATGTAATGAGGCGTGAAATTGACTCCATGGGTGGCACCCAGCGCTATAAGGTGGGTGGCATCGAGAAGGTCGTGGACCTGTTCAACCACTTCGAGCGGAGCAAGGAAAAGCAGATCCTTGACAAGCTGGATGTGCTCAGTCCCCCCCTGGCGGAGATCATCCGCAAGCACCTCTTTACCTTTGACGACATCTTCCAGCTTGACTCCCGGAGCATCCAGGCGGTCATGCGCGAGGTCAGCAACGACACGCTGACCCTGGCGATGAAGACCTCGTCCGACGATGTCAAGGACAAGATATTCAAGAACATCTCCAGCCGCGCCGCCGATATGATCAAGGAGGACCTGGAGGTGATGGGTCCTGTTCGTCTTTCGGATGTTGAAAAGGCGCAATCGGAGATCATCAAGATCGTTCGGAAGATGGAGGAAGAGGGGAAAATCGTTCTGGCCGGTCGTGGAGGGGACGATGTCCTCGTCTAAGATCATCAAATCGCTGGATAATATTTCCGATGATTTGACGGAATTCAGCTTCAAGCCGATTGGCCAATTGGTGCCTTCTGCTCCAGGCGACGTTTCCGCAGGGTTTACACCCATGGCCCCGTCTGCTGAAACAACGGGGTTCATTCCCATGGGGCTGTTTGACACCTCGGATAGTGAAGCTGAGAGTCTTGCCGAGGAGGAGGTTCACCAAGAGCCGCCAGGGATAACTTTGAGTGAGGAGGAACTGGATCAACGCCTTCGCGAATCCTTTCAAAGTGGCCTCCAGGAAGGGAAAAATCTGGCCGAGCGAGGGCTCCTTAATGTCTTTGCATCCTTGAGGTCGGCCGTGGAAAACCTGCATGTCTTGCGAGAAAAAATCTTGCGCGAGTCGGAAGATGAACTTATCAGGCTTGTCATGATGGTGGCGGGCAAGGTCATTCAGCGCGAGGTGGCACAGGATGATCAAATCCTGCTGAATGTTGTCAGAGCGGCTACGAAGAGTATTTCAGCACGCGATGAAATAATAATCTATCTCCATCCCAGCGATTACACGATGGTGACCACGAGCCATGCGGATTATTTCCGTCAGGAGCTCTTCACGGACAAGATGCAATTAAAGGCTGATCCTGAAGTAACTCAGGGTTCCTGTCGGGTAGCTACGGAGATGGGTACCATCGATGCCAGTTTCGATTCCCAGATGGACGAAATCTTTCGCCGTTTGCAGGAAGAGCGTAGTATGACATCGGGGAACGGCGCCTAGCGCTCGGGAGATTGTGTCGTGCCCGATTTGTCACTTAATCTGTCTAAATATAGAGCGGCCGTGGAGTCAATCAACCCGATCAGGCTGCACGGCAAGGTTACCCAGGTTGTAGGACTGGTCATAGAGGGGTATTGCCCCGATACCTCGGTGGGCGCTATTTGCCAGATCTGGCCGCAGGAGGGTGAACCGATCCTTGCCGAGGTGGTCGGTTTCCGCAATAACAAGACACTGCTCATGCCGTTGGGAGAGGTCAGGGGGGTGGGGCTGGACAGCCTGATAACCGTCAAGCGTGATAATGCGTCCATGGGTGTTGGCCCGCTCATGCTGGGGCGGGTGATTGATGGTTTGGGCAATCCGATTGACGGCAAGGGTTTGCTGCAGGTTGAGGAAGAGTATCCGATATATGCTACACCGGTAAATCCCATGACACGTCCCCCCATTCGCCAGTCGCTGGATTTGGGGATCAGGAGTATCAACGGACTGTTGACGTGCGGACAGGGACAGCGCGTTGGTATCATGGCGGGCTCCGGTGTCGGAAAGTCGACACTGCTCGGTATGATCGCCCGTTATACCGAGGCGGATGTCAATGTGATCGCTCTGATCGGTGAGCGTGGTCGAGAATTGCGCGAATTTATCGAAAAGGACCTTCAGGAAACAGGGTTAAAAAAATCGATTGTCGTGGTTGCGACCTCGGACCAACCGCCGTTGGTACGCATGAGGGGCGCTTATATCGCCACTACCATTGCGGAATATTTCCAGAAACAAGGCAAGAGGGTTCTGCTGATGATGGATTCGGCTACCCGTTTTGCCATGGCTATGCGCGAGGTTGGCCTGGCTATCGGTGAACCGCCTACGACCAAGGGATACACGCCTTCGGTGTTTGCTGCATTGCCCAAGCTGCTGGAACGTACCGGAAATTTCCCGGAGGGAAGCATTACCGGTCTGTACACGGTGCTTGTCGAGGGGGATGATTTTAATGAACCGATCTCCGATGCCATGCGCAGCATTTTGGATGGACATATTATCCTGTCGCGGAGCTTGGCGGCACGCAATGTCTATCCCCCAATAGATATCCTTGCAAGCGCCAGCAGGGTTATGAACGATGTAGTCTCTCAGCAGCACCTGGAGCTGGCGGGGATGTTCAAGGAGGCCTTGGCCACCTACAAGCAGTCTGAAGATCTGATCAATATTGGAGCGTACAAGGCCGGTAGTAACCCCGGCATAGATTATGCTATCTCAAAGCATGACCAAATAATAGCGTACCTCAAACAGGCTATTGCTGACCCGGTCCCCATGCAGGAAGCCGTGCAGGGTTTGGAGAGTATCTTCAAGGACTGATGTGGGTGTATGGCTGTCAAGGAGGTGAGCATTTGTGGCAGGAAAACGATTCGAGCTGGAACAGGTACTTAAATATCGAGTAGATGTCGAACGGATGCGTTCGCAGGATTTTGCTGCTGCCAAACGGGACTTTGAACATGCCAGCGATCGGCTTATCCTGCAAGAAACACAGATGGAAAATATAGCCAATGAGTTTTGCCAACGCCATGGCGAGTTGGACTGTATTGAAGAACTGCGTATGTATGCCGATTTTTTTTCGCGTAAGCGTGAAGAAATCAAGGATCAAAAAGAACGGATCGAACTGCTGGGGCATGTCATGAATGATCGACGTGAAACGCTGCTGAACGCCACAAAGGATAAAAAGGTGCTGGAATCGCTCAAGGATAAGAAAGCAAAGGAGTTCAGGCAGACAATGAACCAGAAGGAACAGGCGTTCATGGACGAGATTTCCATTCAGAAAAAGGGTGGGCATTCTCGATGAAGCGACTTCTTGTGCTCGGTATTGCGGTTGCGGTCTTTGCCGGCAGTATGTTCCACGAAAAATTGCGGCTTGGTGCGCTGAACGCAGGGGCCGAGACACCATCCGAGCCGGCCAAGGGGCAGCAGGGACAACAGCCTCTGAGTGCCTCCCGGGCTGCCCGGGAAGAGAAGGCTCTCCAGGATGCCCGACGTCAACAGATTGCAGAAAAAGAGGCCGCCTTGGCAGCCAAGGAACAAGAGCTGAAGAAACTGGGAGCAAAACTGGATTCCCAGGTCAAGGCATTGGAAGATTCGAAGAAGCGGCTGGATGATTCGTTAAAGGTCCAGAAGAAGGCCCAGGACGAGAAACAGAAAAAAATGATCGGGCTATTCAAAAAGATGCGCCCTGAACAGGCTGGGCAATTAATGGACAAGCTTGAGGAGGATAAGGTCATTTCCCTGCTCAACCAGATGGACACCAAAACGATTATAAAATTGGTGCCATTCCTGAAACAACCCAGGGTATTGAAATGGATTAACGAGAATCTTAAGGGTGTGTAGACTTTTATGGACGGTGTTACTGTCCATGTCCATAAAAAATCCAACAGAAAGGAGGTGAGAACAAATGGATATAGGACAGATGAATACGATAGTACAGATGCCGGCGGGCGCAACCTTGCCCGTTACTGCATCGGCAGCCCCCACAGCGGCGACAGTACTTGCGGGGGATCAAAAGGCCGGCGACAACTTTGCCGGAATGTTGTTCGGTGCGTCTCAACAGCAGGCTCCCAACCAGCAGGGTACAGCGGTCGGTGCGACAAAAGCGGGTAACCAGAAAGCGCCTGATGTAATCGAGAAGGGTATTACCACCGTTCAGCAGGATGGTAAGCCTGATGATATGTTGGCTATGTTGCTGACGATGGTTGGGAGCGGAAGCGTGCTTCCTTCCACCGATACCAGCGTTGCTACGGGCGCGCCGCAAGAATCCGCTGATTCAAAACAACCAGAACCATCGATGTCACAGGATGTGGCACTGTACGCGGCAGGGGCGCAGATCGTCCTGCCGACACAGATTAACGGCAGAATGCCGGGAGCAGATGGGATTGGACACCCAGTTGATGATGCGGTAATGGCACCCCCTGTGGTTGATACGGTTACGGGCGCAGTGCCCATTCAGGAAAACACGGGCAGCCGGACAGCAAGCACTATCGCTCAGAATCTGAGCAAAAATGAAGTTCCGGTCCCGGACGGGCTATTGGCTGATGTGGGATCGCCTTCGCAGCAGGTTATACGTCTTGCTCCCTTGGCAGAAGGAGGGGCACGGATGCCGCTACAACAGTCACAACAAGCGGCTGTCGCACAACCTGAGGTGAAAGCTGCTGTTGTACAGCCTGAGGTACGAGTTGCTGTTGCACAACCAGAGGTAAAAGCGGTTATCGCACAACAAGAGGTAAAAACGGCTCAAACATCTACTGCCACTGCAAATACACTCGAAACAACACCAAAACCAGAGCTTCCTGTGTTGCGGGATGTCAAGGTAGTGCAGACGGATGCTTCGCAGGTCCGTGCGAATGCCGATGTGGGTAAGTTGACGGAAGTTGCGGTTATTGGTACTCCCCAACCGGCTCAACTGAGCAGTGATCAGCCTCTGGTTGCCGATACCGGCAGGGAAACCGCAAAACTTTATACGGTGACATTGCCGCATGAAGCCGCGTCTGCCGGCAATCAACCGCATATTGCTTCTGCCCCGGAAAAACCAGCAGTTTTGGTTGAAAGCGGCTTGAAGGCAGGTGTTGTGCAGCAGGTTGCCACCACGAAACAGGGCCTTGCCGATGGTTCCGATTCCGGGAACTCGGGTGAAAAGTTCGAAGAACCCCTGACGAAGGTGGCGGAAACGTCTGCTGGTGGTACACAGCAGATTTCAGGTGGGCATCAGGTACTTTTCACCCAGGCGCTTGGATCGGCAACGCCACAATCGGTCCAGGCTACCGTAACCACCCCTGGCCCGGTCAGTCATGAACAGGTCGCCGGCCAGGTGCAGGAACAACTGGCAAACCACAATCTGAAACCGGGAAATGACCAGATAACCTTCAAACTCTCCCCTGAACACCTGGGTGATATCAAGGTTAACCTCAGTCTTCAGGATCAGCGCCTGAGGGTTGAGATCGTTGCGGAAAACCGGGTGGCGCGGGATAGCCTGCTTCAGCACGTTGATTCGCTGAAGGAGTCTTTGGCGCGCCAGAACATCAGCGTCGAGAAGTTTGACGTAACGACCGGTGGTGGCAGCAATACAGGCAGCCAGGGCAATAACGCCCAGGGCGAATGGCGTGAGCTTGTCAAAAACAGGCAAGCGCAGCAATGGCAATCATCCGGGGGATATCGTACCCCGCTGGTTGATGCGGTTCCGTTACCTCCAATGTATCTGGCGCAAACGGGACATGGGATGGTTGACGTACATTTTTGACATGAGGAGTAAATTATGAGCAGCGTAAGCGCCACAACTGCTGCAACCACCGCCGCAACGACAACACAAACGGCGATGAAAAATGATTTGGGTATGAACAGTAACGACTTTCTCAAGCTGTTCGTTGCCCAACTCCAGAATCAGGATCCCCTTTCGCCGCAAGATCCGAGCGCAATGCTCACCCAGCTTGCCCAGATCAACCAGGTGGAGCAGTCCTACAACACCAATACGGCACTAACAAATCTGCTGACGGCGCAGAATACCGCAACCGCCGTTAACGCCGCGACGCTTATAGGCGGGACAATCAAGGCAAACGGCAACTCGGCCTCTTTTGACGGAACAAACCCGTCGTCGATGCAGTTTAACCTCTCCGTACCGACCGCCGCGGGCACCGTTACCATTTCGGACGCATCGGGGAAAACCGTCAGAACCGCCTCTCTTGGGGCAATGTCAGCAGGCGACAACGCCTATGCCTGGGACGGCAAAGACAACAGCGGCAATCTGCTTCCCGCCGGCGCCTATACCTTTGCAGTTACCGGGGCAACGGCTGCTGGCTCTGCCGCCACGGTGACAACCTATACCGCCGGAGTTGTCGACGGGGTTTCATTCGTCAATAACTCACCTGCGCTTACCATTGGCTCCGTCTCGGTTTCGATGTCTGATGTGATCAGCGTGAAGGCGGGGTGATCCGACGATGGTAGAGCAGATTTTTCTCCCCAATCCGATTCAACCGGTCAGGACCGACCGACCGCAACCTCAGAAGCCGATAGCGGGGCAAACGGAAAACTCGGCATTTGCCAGGGTCCTTGACGAAAAACTGCCTTCGCAGGGGGTAAAATTCTCACAACATGCACAGGAGAGGCTGAGGGCTCGCAACATCACCCTTTCCGCCAACGATCTCGCCAACCTGGAAGGGGCCGTCAACAGCGTAGCCCGGAAAGGCGGCAAGGAATCGCTGGTCATGATGAAGGACGCGGCGCTGGTGGTCAGCATAAAAAACCGGACTGTCGTGACCGCCCTGGACAAGGCGCAGATGCAAGGTAACGTATTTACCAATATTGATTCGGCTGTAATCCTGTAACACCATAACGGGCTGGACCTCCTTGAGGAAGCCCCGAAGCGCCGACCGATAGACGCGCTTCACAAAAAACTCAAAAACAAGATCAGGAGGCATCACATGAGTCTTTCATCCGCAATGTTTACCGGAGTGAGCGGACTTCAATCCAACTCCCAAGCCATCAGCGTTATTGGCAACAACATCGCGAACAGCAATACGGTCGGCTTCAAAAGCAGCAGCACGCTCTTTTCCGACCTGCTCTACCAGAACATCGGCAACAACTCCCAGGTCGGCACCGGCGAAAAGGTCCAGCTCGTCAGAACCAACTACACTGGGGGATCGATGGCAAACTCCACCAGCGTCACCGATGTGGCCATCCAGGGGAACAGCTTTTTTGCCCTGGCCGCTCCGGGTGCAACCGCGGCCGTCAATCAGAACGCCGCATACCTGACTCGTGCCGGTGAGTTTAACGTGGATACCGCCTACCACCTGGTCAATCCGGATGGCTATGAGGCAGTGCAGGCCAATGGCGGCACACCCATATTGTTCCAACATAACACCCCTCCTGCGGCTGTAGTGGCAGGTGATTACGCCAAGGTGACGGCGATAGACAGCAGGGGGGTGATTACCTATCAGGATTTGCAGGGCAATTCATTCTATTACAACGGGAACGGTGCCGCTGGTTTGCCCGTTTCCACGGCGAATTACAATACGGTTCTTACTGCGGGCAATGTTATTGCCGTCGTCAACCCGACGAACCCCAACGGGTTGGCCAAGATAGGCAACAACCTGTACCAGAGCACCGGGGCGTCGGGGGTTCCGGCGGCTGCATTTACGGCTGCCGCCAATACCGCCAACGGCACCAGCGAGACGATGCTTTCCAACTACCTGGAGTCGAGCAACGTTGACATGGCGACCGAACTGGTGAACATGCTGACAACCCAGCGGGCCTATTCCGCTAATTCCAAGACCATCACCACGGCGGACCAGATGATTCAGGAAACATTGGGCTTGGTGCGGTAATCCGGCAGTACCCTGAATAAGCGGCGCGGAGGCGTGTCCCCAACCATGCTGGACACGTCTCCGCGGCTGTTTAATTGGTTGCATTACCGGCCAATTAGATTTAAATAGTACGACGCTATGCTAATTCTATGAATTCATTATCCATCTGCGGAGGAAAAGGTCATGGCCAAGGACGAGCAAGCCGCTGAAACCGAAGGTGAAGGCGGCAACAAGAAGAAGTTCATCATAATTGGCGCTGCCGTGGCTGTGGCGATCATTCTGGGTGCCGTGGTATTCATGATGATGGGCAAGGGTGGCAAGAAGGAAGCGGGCAAGGACGAAACCAAGACCGAGGCCAAGGCTGAAGGCGGAGGCCATGGTGCCGCAGCCGGAGGTAAGGAAGGTGCTGCCGCCGGAGGTAAGGAAGGTGCCGCAGCCGCAACGAACATCTATCCCTTGGAACCGTTCATCGTAAATATCTATGACGGGCAGGAGTTGCGCTATCTCAAGGTCAAGGTGGAGTTGGAGATGGCCAGCCCAGCCGTTAAAACTGAACTGGATGCGCGCTTGGCACCGATTCGTGACGCTGTGCTGGTACTCCTGAGCACCAAGACACTACAGGAAATTCAGGACGTCCAGGGCAAGAATCAGCTCAAAGAGGAAATCCTTGCGGCAATTAACAAGAACATCCCCCCTGGCAAAATCGCCAAGGTCTATTTTACCGATTTCGTTGTGCAGTAGGGGGTATTCCGGTGGCAATGGAAAAAATCCTCTCAAAGGCAGAGATTGAAGCGCTACTCAATGCCGTTTTTGACGGTCGGATAGAACCGGAGAGAGAGCTGGCCAAGTCCGAGGGCAGTGCTGTCGCCTATGATCTTTTCAACACCGAGGCTCATAAGGGACTGGTTCCCAATCTCGATATCATTTACGACAGTTTTATCCGTTATGACCGTGTCAACCTTTCCAACCGCTTGCGCAAGGTGGTTGATATCAAAAAGGTTGGGGCTCGCGCCTATAAGTTCGATGACTTCCTCCAGACCTTGCCGTCGCCGGTTTGCATGGCCATCTTTAAGATCGATCCTCTCAAGGGTGCCGCCCTGCTCTCTTTTGATAGTACCCTTGTTATGGCTTTGGTGGACAGCCTCCTCGGGGGGAGTGGTTCTACCAAGGTTTCCACGGCAAATAGGTTGTTTACTTCCATTGAACTGCGTTTGATGGAGAAGATCGTCAAGGATATCCTACAGGATCTGGAAAAGGCCTGGGCCCCGCTCTATGCTACCAAGATGAACCTGCTGCGTATGGAGATGAACCCGCGCTTGGTCAATATAGTCCCCCCCGAATACCAGATTGTGACCATGTCTCTCAAGATCCAGATTGAGGAGATTTCGGGTAATATGGTCTTTGCTGTCCCGTACATGACCATCGACCCGATTCGGGACAAGCTTAAAACGGGGATGCAGTTCGACTTGATGGCCATTGATCCGCAGTGGTCCTACCGACTGTCATCGGAGTTGTTGGAAGCACCGCTTCAGCTTTCGGTAGAGATGGGTAACTCCGGCATTACATTGCGTGAACTTCTGGAATTGGCTCCGGGCGACACTATCATGCTTGATAAGCCCTGCTCCAGTGATTTACTGATTAAAGTGGAGGGTATGCCAAAGTACTTTGGTGTTCCAGGCATACGCCACGGTAATAAAGCCATACAGATTAGTGGGCTATACGCTAAAGGGGGCAGCGGTGAGTGACAAGCCTGACGTGAACGAAACAGAACCGGACAGAAAGAACCTCGATTTCATTCTTGATATCCCCTTACAGGTGACGGTGGAATTGGGGAGGACCAAGCTGCTGGTCAAGGATATCCTGCAACTTAATCAGGGCGCCGTGGTCGAACTGAGCAAGCTGGCTGGAGAGCCGCTGGATATTTTTGTCAACTCCAAATTGGTGGCCCGTGGTGAGGCGGTGGTAGTGAACGAAAAATTTGGGGTGCGTCTGGTGGATATCGTTAGTCCCAACGAGAGGGTGGAGAAGATTCTGTGAAGGTTGCTGCTGCAACCCTGCTGTTTTTTTGTCTACCCACGCTTGCCTGTGCCGAAGGAACCAACAGCCAAGGATTCAGCTTCCTTTCCAGTTTTCTTCAAATGATCGCTGCCCTGACCGTCGTGATCGGTCTCATTCTGATAACCCGTCATTTTTCAACTAAAATTCTGGGCGGATCCGCCCAGTCCCGTTTCTCCTCGAAGCATATCCGCTTGGTTGAGACGCGGTATATTGCACCAAAGAAATCGCTTATTTTGGTTGAAGTGGGTGGCGCCTATTTGTTGCTTGCCAGTTCCGAAGATAACCTCACGTTCGTTAAACAAGTTGATATTCTTGAAGATATCGAAGTGCTGGATGGCGCAGGCCCCGTTCGCAAAGGATTGGTTGGTCTGTTCCGCAGTGAAAAGGGCAGGCAGAAAGGCTGACATGCAGGTGGCGGCAGTTCGTTACAAGTGGATACTCTTCGGAACGTTGGCCCTGCTGCTGGCGGCAACCTTTACCGCGTATGCTGAGCCGTTACCGTTGCCATCGCTGAATGTTGGCATCGGCACTGCATCCAAACCGGGGGATGTGGCGGTTACCATCCAGATATTCCTGCTCTTGACCGTCTTGTCGTTGGCCCCGGGGCTGTTGATTATGACAACAGCCTTTACCCGAATCGTTGTGGTGCTTTCCTTTCTGCGGACAGCCATGGGGACGCAACAGGCACCATCAAACCAGATCGTCGTGGCTCTCGCCATGTTTCTGACATTCTTCATCATGAGTCCGGTCTGGCAGCAGATTAATCGCGAAGCTTATCAACCCTGGAAGGCTCAACAGATCAGCCAGGAAATTGCAATCGACCGGGCTATCAAGCCGGTGCGAAAATTCATGCTTTCCCAAACCAGGGAAAAAGATCTGGCATTGTTTGTTAGTCTTTCCAAATTGCCCCGCCCCAAAAATGCCGACGATATCCCAACCTTGACCATTATTCCGGCGTACATGATCTCGGAACTGCGTACCGCCTTTCAGATCGGGTTCTTGATCTACATTCCTTTCATAGTTGTTGATATGGTGGTGGCATCGGTATTGATGTCCATGGGTATGATGATGCTGCCGCCCGTCATGATCTCGCTTCCGTTCAAGATTCTGTTGTTTGTGTTGGTGGATGGCTGGGGATTGGTAATCGAATCGCTCGTAAAAAGTTTTGGCTAGAAAGCACCGGCTGAAGTTAAGACCTTCCTCGATCAGAAACGCTATTTTTTATATCTGAGGTTCCCCATGACACCTGAGTTTGTTGTACAACTTGCCCGGCGCAGTTTCGAGACGGTTCTGCTCCTGTCTGCGCCGCTTTTGATCTGCAGTCTGGTTGTGGGTATGCTTATCAGCATCTTCCAGGCGGTAACATCCATCAACGAGGCGACCATGACATTCGCCCCCAAGATCGTTGCCGTAATGATCGCCATGATCATTTTCTTCCCGTGGATGATGACCTATATGAGTGACTTTGCGCGGGAGATATATTCGTTTATTCCTTCCATGAGACGCTGAGCGAATGTTTCCCCTGCTGCCTTTTCCCTCTCCGCGAGAGGTGATCATCTTTACCCTCGTGCTGAGCCGGGTCGCGGGTATTTTCGCCGCCCTGCCGGTTTTCGGCGGTCAGATTGTGCCGATGCGAATCAAGATGATTGCCGTTTTGATGATCACCCTCGTCTGTTTCCCGTCACTCACCATTACTCCACCCGTGATGCCAACCGATGTCTTTACCCTCGCGCTGTTGCTGTTAAGTGAGGCGGCGATCGGTCTGACACTGGCATTCATTACCCAGATACTCTTTGCTGCGATTGAGTTCAGCGGTCAGATAATCGGCATGCAGATGGGCTTTACTATCTCCCAGATCATTGACCCGACCAGGGGAAACCAGGCCCAGATCATGTCTGTGTTACAGACATTGTTTGCCACCCTGATATTTCTCTCCTTAAACATCCATCACATGTTCATCCGCGCCATTGTCGACAGCTTCAGTATCATACCGTTGGGAGGCTGGCATCTTAACGGAGAGATCGTGACCTTTCTTGTCAAACGGACAGCGGATGTCTTTATCATCGGCGTGCGATTGGCGGCGCCGGTCATGGTCTTGCTCCTCCTGACAAGCGTTGCCCTTGGTGTCATGGCCCGTGCCTTTCCCCAGATGAACATCTTTATAATCAGTCTGCCGTTGAACATCGGCATTGGATTTGTCATCCTGGGGACGACATTAGTGGTTTTTTTTCATGTCCTGGAGATCTCTTTCGGCCATTTAAAAGGGCAGATAGACACCCTCTTCAGGTTAATGGCAAAGGGGGGATGACCTCTGTCAGAGGACGGCGATAAGCATTCCAAAACAGAAAAGCCGACCGGTAAGAAACTGGACGATGCCCGGAAAAAGGGGAGTCCTCCACAGAGCCAGATGCTCTCATCTTCCCTTACCCTGCTTACCGGGATGGTCTGCCTTTACATCTTCGGCAGCACCATGATGGATGGACTCAAGAGGAACACGGTCTCCATTTTCAGCACCATGGGAACCTTTCAGTTGACGCTGGACAACATGCATTCCCTCTCGATCAAGCTGTTCAGCCTGATTATTGTGTTATTGGCCCCGCTGGTGATTACCATTATTCTGACGGCGTTTCTCACCACGCTGGTGCAGGATAACGGACAATTGCAATTCAATCTGGAGCGGATTTCCTTTAGTTTTGATAAGCTCAATCCACTTTCCGGCTTTGGCAGGCTTTTCAATAAGGATGCTTTGATGGAGATGTTCAAGTCTCTCATCAAGCTCTTGGTGGTAGGGGTTATCGCCTACCGAGTGATGAAGGACGAAACACAGAACATCGTTTTTCTGGCGGAAGCCGATATCGAGACCATCATCAGTTTTGTCGGACATATATCCTTCAAAATCGTTACCCATGCGTGTGGGGTCATGATTGTCCTTGGTATTCTTGACTTGATGTACGTCAAATGGCGCTACATCGAAAACCTCAAGATGACCAAACAGGAGGTCAAGCAGGAGCACAAAGATCTTGAGGGGAACCCGGAGATCAAGAGCAAGATCAAGAAGATGCAATTTCAGATGGCACGGCGCCGGATGGTCAAGATCATCCCGACGGCCGATGTGGTTATCACCAACCCAACCCATTATGCCATTGCCCTCAAGTATGATCGGGCACGGATGATTGCTCCGGTGGTGATTGCCAAGGGTGTTGATGAGATGGCTCTGGCAATCAGGAAGATCGCCCAAGAGCACACCATAACCCTGGTGGAAAACCGTTTTCTGGCCCGGGAACTCTATGAGCAGGTGGATGAAAACGAGGCAATTCCCGAGTCATTGTATGCGGCGGTAGCCGAGGTGTTGGCTTATGTTTATCGACTCAAGGGCAAACTCTGAATCAGGGGTGATGTCAGTATTCTGACTGGATTCAATTGTTTGACGATGGGCCGGAGTATTGGTTATAACGGTTCCAGTTGATTAAGCGGTAAGATGCTGATGTTCCCGGACCCCGTGCTGACGTAAGTCTGATGATGGCTCGCGGCATGATAAATGCATAATAATGGCAGCTTTTTGAATATCTTACACAAAAACAGAGACGGCATCTACAATGGCCAATGGCACAACTGAAGCAATAGAATTAAGCGGCTTTCGAAAAAATTCCGACATTTACGTGGCGTTGGCCCTTATCGGTGTGCTGGCGCTCATGATTATCCCCCTTCCCGCGTTTTTCCTGGATATTTTTCTTGCGACCAATATCACCATTGCCCTCTGTATCATGCTGGTATGCCTCTATACCCAACACCCGCTTGATTTTTCCGTTTTCCCCTCTGTCCTGCTGGTCACCACGCTCTTTCGCCTGGCACTCAATATTGCCTCCACGCGTTTGATACTGCTGCACGGCAGCGAAGGGGTGGAGGCTGCCGGCGCCGTCATCAAGGCCTTTGGGCAATTTGTCGTCGGTGGTAACTACATAGTTGGCGCGGTTATCTTTCTGATCCTGGTAATAATCAATTTTGTGGTAATCACCAAGGGTGCCGGCCGGGTGGCCGAGGTGACGGCGCGCTTTACACTGGATGCCATGCCGGGCAAACAAATGGCAATCGATGCGGACCTCTCCGCGGGCATGATCACCGAAAAGGATGCCAGAGCCCGCCGTCTCAGGATTGCGCGTGAGGCCGATTTCTACGGTTCCATGGATGGTGCCAGCAAGTTTGTTCGTGGTGATGCCGTCGCCGGTATCCTGATTGTCCTGGTCAATATCTTCGGCGGGTTGATTATCGGGGTATGGCAACAAGGGATGCCGATTGAGACGGCTTTAACCAATTACACCCTGCTGACTATCGGCGAAGGGTTGGTTGCCCAGATCCCGGCCCTGATCATCTCGACCGCAGCCGGTATCATCGTGACGCGCTCGGCCGATGAAAATAATTTTGGCCACGAAATTACCGGCCAGTTTATGAACTATCCCAAGGCATTTCAGGTCGCGTCCGGGGTGTTGTTTCTGTTTGCCTTGATTCCGGGGTTGCCGCACTTTGCCTTTTTCCTCCTTTCGGGTATATCGTTCATGCTCGGCAAAATGGCGCGTGAAAAAGCGCAAATTGTTGAAGATTTGGCCGCGTTACCCGAGGTGGGTGAAGGTGAGGATGCGCTTGATCAGGCTTCGGCCATTCGGCCGTTGGATGTGCTGGAACTGGAGGTGGGCTATGGCTTGGTGCCGATGGTCGATGCCTCACAGGATGGCGAGTTGTTGGAACGCATTCGTTCCATCCGCCGACAATATGCACAGAAATTGGGTTTTGTTGTGCCGCCAATCCACATTCATGATAACCTGCAGCTTAAGCCTTACGAATACAATCTGCTTATCCGCGGCGCCCGCGTGGGTGGCAGTGAGCTGACCGGCCAGTACCTTGCGATGGACTCCGGAGCGGTGACAGCCACGGTCAATGGTGTTGGCACCACGGAACCGGTATTTGGTTTGCCTGCTGTCTGGATCGGCACTGATGAACGGGATAACGCTCAGATAAACGGTTATACGGTGGTGGACAGCACCACGGTGGTGGCCACGCATATCAGCGAGATCATCAAGCGTCATGCGCATGAATTGGTCGGTCGGCAGGAATTGCAGCAACTCTTGGACAATGTTTCCGTTTTAGCGCCAAAGGTAGTGGAGGAGCTGATTCCCAACCTGCTTAATTTGGGTACGGTGCTGCGGGTGATCAAGAACCTTCTCAAGGAAGGGGTATCCATCCGCGATATGCGCACCATTCTGGAAACCTTGGCCGATTATGCCGGGCTGACCAAGGATCCTGATGTGTTGAGCGAATTTGTCCGTCAAGGATTGGGTCGTTTCATTGTCGATCAGTATAAGCTGGAGGACGACAGTCTCTGTCTGTTCACTCTTGATCGCGAAGTGGAGGATATCATTGCCGAGGCGATTCAGCCTTCGGATCAAGGCAGTTACCTGGCCATTGAGCCGAACGTTGCCCAGAGGATTATTACCGCTATTCGTTCCATGGCAGACCGTTGCAGCATGAATGGGGCTCAGGCGGTGCTGTTGGCGCCTCCTTCCATCAGACGGCATGTGAGAAAGTTGATAGAGCGTTATGCACCACAACTGGCGGTTCTGTCTCACAACGAAATCCCGCAGAATGTCAAAATCCAGTCTTTGGGGGTGGTGAGCTTAAATGTTGGTTAAGACTTTTCAGGCCGCAAGCATGGCGGAAGCCCTTCGCATGGTCAAGGCAGAGCTTGGATCCGAAGCGATGATCCTTTCGACCAAGAAAGACAAGGTCGGGGGCGTTCTGGGCTTTTTCAGCAAGCCCGTCTATCGGGTGACTGCGGCCCTTGACCCTGCCCGTAAGCCAGCGCCACCGGTAGCGCCTCCTGCGGTTTACCGTGAGAAGCCGGAGCGGGAGCGAACCGCGAAGGAAGATCTGGAAAACTCCATGTTTGCTCCCTTGGCGCGCGAACTCAAGGAACTGCGCGAGAAGGTGGATGCTCTTTCCCGGCGAGAAGAGGAGCCGCACAAAGAGGAAAAGCCGAGTGAGGAGATGAAACAGGCAGGCCAGCGAGACGGCGGCCTCAACCTCAAGAACATCCCTCGAAGTGACCTGGAGGAGATCAAAAAACTCCTGCTCAATACGCTGGCCAAAAGCCAGGGAGATGGTGTCCGGTCGGTGCAGTGGCCGAATGCTGAAACCGTGGCGACTACAGGGCAGACCGGTGCGGAAATCCTCCCGGAGGACTCGCCTCTTGCCCAGGAACTGGTCAAAAGTGGTGTCTCCACGGAACTAATCAGGAAAATTCTCGATACCCTTGCTACGTTGCCAGTGGAAGGGAGTAACCAGACTACCAAGAGCCGTCTCGGCGAAACATTGAGCCGTCTGATCAAATTTGCCGGTACCCTCAAGCTACGCAAAAATTCACCGCGCATTATAGCGTTGGTGGGACCGACCGGCGTCGGTAAGACCACTACTACTGCAAAACTGGCAGCCATGTACGCCCTGAATCGTGGTAACAAGGTTGCGCTGATCACCATGGATATCTTTCGAGTGGGCGCGGTGGAGCAGCTTAAAACCTATTCCCGTATTATGGGGATACCACTGGAAGTGGCTTCTACTCCAAAGGAGCTGGAAAAGGCGGTAGAGAAATATTCCAACTATGATCTGATCTTCATCGATACTGCCGGTCGTAGCCACAAGGATAAGGAAAAGCTGGACGAGATGAGAAACTTTCTTGAAAATAAGATTCCCATTGAGGTCTATCTATGCCTATCTGCTACTACCAAGGACCGGGAGTTGGAAGAAATTCTTGCCCGATTCAGTATCTTCCAAATAAGTAAGGTTGTCTTCACCAAGATCGACGAAAGTGAGAGTTTAGGCAATATGGTCAATCTGCTTATGAAGGACAACCTGCAAATTGCCTATTTTACAACAGGCCAGCGGGTTCCCGAGGATATTGAAGTGGCTACCTCAGCAAAACTGGCCGACATGATTCTCAGAGAGGCGGCCGAATGAGTACGGTTACCGGAACAGGCGATCAGGCGGATACCCTGCGTCAGATGGCCCACAAGGCGCGCCAGAGCCAACAGTCCGACGCATCACAAACTGGAGCGGCTGCGGGCTGGAAGGGCATTCGAGTCATTTCCGTGACAAGCGGCAAGGGCGGGGTTGGAAAGAGTAACGTTGTATCCAATCTGGCCATTGCCATGTCTGCTCAAGGGAAAAAGGTTTTGATTATTGATGCCGATTTGGGGTTGGGTAACCTGGATGTGTTATTGGGACTCTCTCCGGCGTACAACTTGAATCATGTGCTCAGTGGTGAGAAGAGTATCTCCGAGATTCTCATCGATGGGCCAGCAGGTATCAAGATAATCCCGGCAGGTTCCGGGGTTCAGGAGTTTACCAGCCTGGGGCAGCACGAGAAGTTCAAGCTGCTGGATGAACTGGAAATGTTGGAAGAACAGTTTGACGTCCTGATCGTGGATACCGAGGCGGGTATCTCCGAAAACGTTACTTATTTTACCGTTGCCGCCCAGGAGATCATCGTGGTGGTTACGCCCGAACCGACCTCCATAACCGATGCATACGCCTTGATCAAATTGCTTGCTACGCGTTACTCGGAGCATCATTTCAAGGTGCTGGTCAACATGGCCAAGGATAGCGAGGATGCCTTGGAGGTCTTCCGCAAGCTGGCCAATGTGGCTGGCCGTTTCCTGGATATTTCCCTGGATTACCTGGGATGTGTGGTCAAGGATGAAAAGGTGGTCGAAGCTGTCAAGCGCCAGAAAGCGGTCTCTGAATTGTTCCCCGAGTCTGAGGCGGCTACCTGTTTTGCCACGCTCGCAAAACGTGTTATCGAAAATACGCGTCAAACGCGTCTTAAAGGCAACATCCAGTTTTTTTTCAGGCGCTTCCTTGATAACCCCACGGGTGGATAAACCGTGTGTGCCATGAAGGCTAAACGACAAATCAGTGAAGACTGCCTTACCAGTCGGGATGAGTTGATTATTGCGCACCTGCCCCTGGTCAAATATCTGGTAGGCAGAATTGTTCCTCAACTGCCGCCTCATCTGGACTCGCAGGATCTTATGAGTGCGGCTGTTATTGGCCTGATAAATGCAGCAGACCGCTTTGACCCCACGCGGGGTGTGCTCTTTAAAACCTTTGCCGAACAGCACGTACGCGGTACGATACTTGACGAATTACGTTCATATGATGTACTCAGCCGTTCCACGCGCGAAAAATACAAACGGCTGGAGCGGGAGGTGGTCAGGCTTGAACATCGTCTCGGCCGCAATCCTACCAGCGAAGAGGTCGCCGGTTCTCTCAATATCGGTCTGGACGACTACTACGAAATGCTGGACGCAATCCACGTCTTTACCTTCATAAGTCTTGATGACAGTTGGGAAGATGAAGATGGCAGTTCACTGTGTCTGGCGGACGTGCTCAGCGAAAACGAGGCAAAAAACCCGCAGCAGCAGGTGATGAAGAAGCAACTGGCAGAAGCCTTGGGCTTGGCCATAGAAACCTTGCCTGAGAAGGAGCGTCTTGCGGTTACGCTTTATTACAGCGAGGACCTGAACCTTAAAGAGATCGGCGAAGCCCTCGGTCTCACCGAATCCCGTATTTCACAATTACTGAGCCAGGCCATGGTCAGGTTGCGAGTCAAGTTACGATTGCACAAGAACTAGGAGGAGATACGCCATGAACAGCGGCATGTACTCGGCATTGTCGGGCAATATAGCAGCAATGAAACGGCTGGATATCATCAGCAACAACCTGGCCAATGTCAATACCCCCGGTTTCAAGAAGGACAAGATGAGTTTCGAAAGCATGTTGAACGGAACCGCGAACCCGCCCGTATTCCCCGAGGGGACCACGGCCGATCCTGTCTTGCAAAAGGACAATATTTATATTGATTATTCACAGGGACCCGTAGCGCAGACCGGCAATACCTTCGACCTGGCTATCGACGGGGATGGGTTCTTCGTGGTCAACACACCTACCGGCCAGGCCTACACCCGTCAAGGGAACTTCCGTATGAGTCCTGATGGAACCCTGACCACGGTTGATGGTTACCCGGTCATGGGGCAGGCGGGCGTCATCAAAATCCAGGGGAGCCAGATCGATATCGACTCCCAGGGAGTGGTAAATGTCGATGGTAGCCCGGTGGGTACCCTCAGCATTATGGACTTTCCCAAACCGTACAATCTGACAAAGGGTGCCGGGGCCTTGTTTACCGCGGCGAATTCTCAAACGCCTACTCAGGCGGCAAAGGCCGCAATTCGTCAGGGATATCTGGAAGGTTCCAATGTGGAGACAATCAGCGAGATGGTTCAGATGATAGAGACCAACCGTTACTTTGAAGCCTGCTCGAAAGTTATCAAGGGATACGATGATATGGCGGCCAAGGCGACTACTGACTTGGGACGCCTGTAAACAACTACCCGTTAGCGATAATAGATAAAAAGGAGTTTAAAGATGATACGTGCGCTATGGACGGCAGCATCGGGGATGGAGTCGCAGCAGAAAAACATCGACGTGGTCGCCAATAACCTGGCCAACGTTAACACGGCGGGCTTCAAGAAGAGTCGGGCCGATTTCCAGGATCTGATGTACCAGAACCTGAAAACCACCGGTGCCCCCTCGACCAATACCACCCAGGTTCCCACCGGTATTCAGATTGGCCTTGGTTCGAGGCTGGCCGCTGTAACCAAGATCTTTACTACTGGCGACTTCTCCCAAACCGGCAACGAACTGGATATGGCCATCGAAGGTGATGGTTTTTTTCAGATCCAACTCCCCGATGGCACCACAGCCTACACACGCTCGGGCGCCTTCAAGAAAGACAGCACGGGCCGGGTGGTGACATCCGACGGCTACCCTCTGCTTCCTGCGATTACCGTCCCCAGCAATGCAACCAAAACCAATATCGGTAATGATGGCACGGTATCAGTTCTACAGGCTGGCCAGAACACTCCAACCCAGATAGGAAACATCCAGTTGGCTTCATTTCCAAACCCGGCAGGTCTCTCGGCCCAGGGCAAAAACCTCTTCATTGTGTCCGATGCCTCCGGTGCGGCTACAACCGGTACACCCGGGCAGACCGGATTAGGCACGCTTTCGCAGGGGTTTCTGGAGATGAGCAACGTCAGCGTGATGGAGGAGATGGTCAATATGATCACGGGCCAGCGCGCCTATGAGGTCAATTCCAAGGTGGTGTCGGCTGCGGATGAGATGCTCCAAACTGCCAATAACTTGAAACGATAATTGTGCTGACACTTTCCGACAGGCTGTGTGGTTTTTGAAAGAATACCATCCGTATTTTAGTATGATAAACGATATTTGGACGATAATGAGAGAATGGATATGAGACTTCGGATAATAGCGATGGTGTGGGTGTTCGTGCTTGCATGTGCGCCTCTCTGCCGGGGCACCCAACTGCCCTCCCCAAAGCAGGCCAATCATGACGCCGAGATCAGGGCCGCCATAACTGCCTATGTTAAGCAAAAGACGGCAAACCTCGGCTATGACGTTCGCATCAAACACGTCGACATCAACAGTAATTTCAAATTACCGGAAGGCACCCTGGATTATGAGGTCGTTGCTCCCCAGCAGTGGGAGGGCTGGGGAACGGTCTATCTGTCCGTGCTGGTCCGGAAGGGAGATCGTCTGGTCAGCAATTCCTCGATGCGGGTGGAGGTGGAGGCGCTTGCCGATATGGTCGTGACGCTCCGACAGCTCGACAGTGGAACAATCATTACCAAATCCGACATAGCTGTTCAAAAACGAGATGTTGCTACGGTGGCGGGCAAGTTTACCGGTAATGTCAATGACGTCATCGGTAAACAGACACGCATGACGATCAAGTCCAATTCTGTCGTGCGGACAGATTGGGTGCAAAAGGTGCCGCTTGTCAAGTCCGGCCAGATGGTCACAATCGTGGCCGAGAACGAGGTTATGAAGGTTTCCGTGGCCGGAAAGGCCAAGAGTTCAGGCGCGGAGGGGGACATCATCATGGTGCAGAACCTCAATTCCCTCAAGGATATCCCGGCTCGTGTCCTTAATGCAACAACGGTGCAGGTGGGTTTCTAACATGCCCATGGCAGAAGGATTTTCTATGAAACGCTGTATCTACGTACTGTCACTTTGTTTTCTGACCGGTTGCGCGGTGGAAAAGACTGAGGTAAAGACCGCCAAATTTGATGAGCAGATTCAGAAACCTGCGCTGGACTATTCCAGCGGCTCCATCTGGCAGGCGTCCTCTTCGAGCGTTACCGAAGACTTCAAGGCCCGTCGCAAGGGTGACATCATCACCATTGTTGTTTCCGAAACATCCAGCGCCTCCAAAAAGGCCGATACCGCCACAGGGCGGAGTACGGCGCTCAATGCGGGTATGCCTAATTTTCTAGGGCTTGAGAGGGCTGCCTTCCTGAATAAAAATATGGATTTGACCCAGCTACTGAATGCCAACGTCGATTCCAAATATGCGGGGACCGGCTCTACATCGCGTACGGAAAACCTCAATGCAACCATTTCCGCCAAGGTTATTGATGTGCTGCCCAACGGCAACCTGCTGATAGAGGGACGCCGTAATATCAAGGTTAACAATGAAGACCAGGAGATAGTCCTGGAAGGGGTTGTGCGGCAGCGTGACATTGGCACCGATAATACGGTGAATTCCATTTATGTGGCGGACGCCAAGATCAGTTATTCCGGCAAGGGGATCATTTCCGATCGTCAGAGTCCGGGATGGCTGATGAATATTGTGGATAAGCTCTGGCCGTTTTAGGCTTTGTGGCTGGCCATGGCCGGCGTCATTTTTAGCGGATTCTTGATAAGGTAGAATTATGAACAGAATATGTATTGCATGTACCCTGCTCCTGATGCTGGCCTCCAGCGCTCATGCCATTCGCATCAAGGATATAGCTGCTTTTGATGGAGTCCGGAGTAACCAGTTGGTGGGCTACGGACTGGTGGTGGGATTGAATGGCAGTGGTGACAGCGACCAAACCAAGTTCCCGGTGCAATCACTCGCCAACATGCTTGACCGCATGGGGGTGACGATCAATCGTGCCGATATCACGGTAAAAAACGTAGCGGCCGTCATGGTGACCGCTACATTACCCCCCTTTGCCAAGCAGGGCAATCGCCTGGATGTCCTGGTGTCGTCCATGGGAGATGCCAAGAGCATATCCGGAGGCACCTTGATCATGACTCCGCTCAAGGGTGGAGACAATCAAGTGTATGCGGTTGCCCAAGGTTCGGTGTTGACCAACTCCTTTGCCTTTGGTGGTCAGGCGGCAAGTGCCCAGAAAAATCATCCCACGGCCGGGCAAATCCCCAACGGAGCGTTGGTAGAACGTGAGTTGCCCAATATGCTGGCTGGTAAGTCGGTCCTGCGGCTCAACCTCAGCCAGGCGGATTTTACCACGGCCACCCGTATTGTCGCTGCCATCAATGACAAGTTCAGGTCTCCGGTGGCCACGACAGTTGATCCTGGTACGGTTTCTCTTAAAATTCCCGCGGAATACGCCAACCGTACCGTGGAATTTGTGGCCTCGATGGAATCTTTAGAGGTCAGGCCGGATATTCTGGCCAAGGTGGTGCTCAATGAACGTACCGGCACGATTGTCATGGGTGAGAATGTTCGTATCTCCACCGTGGCGGTTTCCCACGGCAATCTCTCTCTGGTGATCAAGGAAACCCCTCAGGTGTCACAACCGGCACCGTTCAGCCAGACCGGTACAACCACTGTTGTCCCCAGGACCGAGTTAAAGGTGGAAGAAGAGTCGCGCAGGTTGACGGTAATGCCTGAAGGTGCCAGCATCGGTGACGTTGTCCGGGCGCTTAACCTGTTGGGAGTGACTCCTCGTGACCTGATCGGCATTTTGCAGGCCGTCAAGGCATCGGGGGCCTTACAGGCCGATCTCATGATTATGTAGGCACCTGGACTCAAGAATTGTGATTTTGCGGCGATAAGAAAGAAAGGGCCATGGATATCGGTATCCCCCAAAATATCCCAACTGTAGGTGATGGAGCCGCTGAAAAGGCGCGCCAACTGCAACGGCAGGCTAATGGTACTGCTGGACTCAGTGAAAAACAGCGTCTTCAGGCAAAGAAGGTATCTCAGGATTTTGAGGGACTTTTTGTCGGTATGATGTTGAAATCCATGCGTTCCACCGTTCAGGAAGACAAGCTGACCGGTGGCGGGCATGGTGAGGAAGTCTACCGCTCGATGCTTGACCAGGAATATGCGGCAGCAGCCGTAAAGCGGGGTGGAATGGGGCTGGCGAAGCAGGTTGAAAAAGAGATCATCCGGCAGGAAGGTCGTAAGATCGCCCATCCCGCAGAAATAGCCCCCACGCGGATTCCGGAGCTGGATGAATGAAGATACAAGAGCTGACAGATACCCTTTCCATGCAGTTGAAGCTGTTGAAAGAACTCCTCGCCCTTCTGGAACGTGAAACGCCGGAACTGGCTGGTATAAGTCTTGATGTCATGGCCGAGATCAACGGTTTAAAAGAAGGGCTGGTGGCCCGTATTGATGAACATACCACCCCTCTTCGCCAAGCCATCTCCGAGACCGCCGTCAGTCTTGGACTGCCTTCGGATGCTGCCTTGGGAGAGGTGGCCGCACTATTGGGAAGACAAGGAAACAAGGAGATTCCCCGCCTGCACAAGGAATTGAACAGGCTGGCAGAGAGGGTGCGCCGGGTGGCTACGCTCAATCGCGAAATTGCGGAGCGTTTTGTCTCGACGGTGAATAATTCGTTGGATTTCATAGTACAGATACTCAATCAATCGAGTGTCTACGGCGCTTCCGGGGGGTATCAGCGCCCCCAGGTATCGGGAGCAGTCATGATCAATAGAAAGGCATGATATGAGTCTTAATTCTATCTTGGAAATAGGCAAGAGCGGTCTCAATATATACCAACTGGCTACAGAGGTGACCTCGCAGAACATTGCTAATGTCAATACGCCGGGCTATTCCCGGCAGCAGGTTGTCCTGGAAACCGCTCCAACCACGACAGCCAACGGTTTTCCCTTGGGGACCGGTGTTCGCATTTCCGCGATAGAACGCTACTATGACGGTTTGCTCCAACAGCAACTGGTTACCGCCCAGTCTACCCAAGGCAATGATACAACCAAGTCCAATGTATTGCAGCAGATCGAGCCAACCTTCAACGAGGTCGCCAATGACGGCTTGGGTGCGGCGATTTCAAATTTCTTCGGATCATGGCAGGACCTGAGCCTAAACGCGGCCGGTTCAACCGAGCGGCAGACCGTATTGTCCCGGGCGCAGATCCTGGTCGACAACTTTCACTCGGTCAGCACAACACTCACAAACACGATCGCCACACAGGACAGCGCCCTTGTTCCCCTGACGTCAGACATCAGCGAAAAACTCAAAAATATTGCCCAACTCAACGGCCAGATCAAAATCACTCAACTGGTTAGCGGAAATGCCAATGAGCTCAAGGATCAGCGTGATCAATTGCTTCGGGATCTGAGCACCAAAGTGGGAATAAGTTACAAGGAACAGAGTGATGGTACGGTGGATGTGAATCTTGCCGGTGATCCCACCAAGGCGCTTGTGACCGGTGACCAGTACGCGACCATGTACACCGACAACGCCGGTGGAACCACCAAAAATGACATCTACCTTACCGCTGTGGGAAACCCGCCCCCGGCAAATACTCCTGCCACGGATGCCAAAATTACCACGACCGTGGGGGGTACGAACAACAGCCTCGGCGAACTGGGTGCGACCTTGGCTTTGCGTGGCACTAATGTCGTCGGCATAAGCAACGGCATTATCGGCGGTTATCTAGCCAAAGTGAATGAACTGGCGAACCAGATCGTTACCCAGGTGAATAATAATCACAATGATGTCACGGCCCAGACACTCATACCCCCGCATCGTGCCTATGACATTAACGGCGCTGCCGGTGGTGACTTCTTTGTTGGAACAGGCGTTACCGCCGCGACGATTTCACTGAATATTACCGATGCCAACAAGATTGCCGCCTCGTCGAGTGCGACCGCACCAGCCGATGGCAGTAATGCTTTGGTCATTGCCGGAATACAGAATGCCTCAATCCCTTTTGCCACCGGTTCTGCTACCCTGAACAGTTACTACGACAGCTTGGTCAGCAAGGTCGGTCTGGATGTCCAGTCTTCCAAAAATACCGTTGCTCAGGATAATGCCTTTACCCAACAATTGACGACCCTGCAGCAATCGAACTCAGGTGTATCGCTGGATGAAGAACTGACCAACATGGTGAAATACCAGCGATCTTACCAAGCCTCTGCCAAGCTCATCACCACCGCGACTGATATGATGGACACCGTCCTCGGCCTCATTCAATAGGAGAGATCGTTATGCGTATTACGCAAAATATGACAGCCAATAATTCGATTTATAACCTCCAGCAGGGGCGCGCCAAGCTTGACAAGCTACAGGAACTGGCGGCCTCGCAGACCAACATAAACCGGCCGAGTGATGATCCGATCGGTGCCAGCCTTCTGCTGTCAATCGGTGATCAGCTTAAGGCCGGCGATCAGTATGCCAGTAATATCACAAAGGCCACCACCTTTCTCAATGTGACCGGTACGGCCCTGCAGGGGATGGCCGATACCGTGGCATCGGCAAAAAAGCTGGTTGGCGGCATTACCAGCGGCAGCAGTGACCAGACAGTGCTAGATAATATCGCCGCACAGTTGACCATATTTAAAAAGACGCTGGTGGATATGGGCAATACCCAGGTGGGCAATCAATATGTCTTTGGCGGCGGCAATGGCCAAAAACCGTTTGATGCGGCCACGGCGGCCTATTCGGGTGACGAAACCGCTCTGAATGTTCAAATCGGGCAATCCGCTACCCAGCAGATGAACATCCCCGGCAACCAGGTGCTTACGGGGACCGGCGTTACTACACCGTACGGTACGACTAATATCCTCCAGACCCTTGACGATTTGATCACGGCCGTGAAGACCAACAACGTGTCCGGGATCCAGGCCGGTGCCAATACACTTGAAGCCGGAGCCGACCAGATCACCAAGGCCCAGACCGAAGTGGCCTCGCGCCAGACGAGGCTCGACAATACGGCCACAATGAATACGAACAACAAGAACACCCTGGAGACAATTGCCGGTAACGTCCAGAATGTCGATTATGCCAAGCTGGCCGTCGAGTTGACAAACCAGCAAACCGCTTTTCAGGCCTCATTGTCGGCCACGGCCAAGGTAACCCAAATGTCGTTGCTGGATTATCTGGGCTAAGAGGATACACATTCCAGGTTCATGGGCGGGGCCTCGCGGCCTCGCCTTTTTTGCGCCGTTACTCTTCCGGAAATGCATTGACCTTGCGTCTATCCGGTCATATAAAGAATCCATGTCGTTTTCCTTTGCCACCACTTCAAAGCGCCGCAAGCCGGTATCCATTCGTCGTGACGTATTCCGCCTCTCACTGCCGGTACTGCTCTCATCTCTGTTTCAACGGCTGGTCGCCATTGTTGATATCTTCCTGACCGGCGGATTGGGGGCCGCCGCCATCGCCGCCACCGGACTCGGCCAGTTGATGGTCTTCGTCATCATGACCGTATTCTGGGGACTCTCCACCGGCGCAACGGTGGTGATTGCCCATATGTGGGGCAGCGGGCAACGCAAGGAGGCGCAGGGTGCGGCTTTATCGGCTGTTCTTGCCTGTCTTGCACTGACGGCGGTCTGTTCGTTGGCGGGCGTCCTGTGGGGTGGCGATCTGGCACGCCTGATGGGTGCAAAAGCTGATGTCCTGGCCTTTGCCGATGAGTATATCCGCCTGGTGTTTCTCTACCTGATCTTTACTACCGGTCTTAACGTACTTTCGGCCATCATGCACGGTACCGGCAACACACGCACGCCCATGGAGGCCATCATACTGGTCAACATACTCCACGTGCTTCTGGCCTGGCCTCTGATCTACGGCAAATTCGGCTTGCCTGTCCTGGGGGTGAAGGGAGCGGCCATTGCCATCAACGTGTCGGAATGCATAGGATTTACCTATTTGCTGATCCAATCCATTCGACTGAAATTCATCTCCTTCGGCCGGCCGGACGTCGGACTGTTCGGGCGGATCTGGCGGGTGGGGTGGCCGGTGGCCCTGGAGCGGATCGCCCAACAGAGTGGCCAGTTGTTCTACTCCAGCTTTATCATCGGCTATGGTACCAGCGCCTATGCCGCCCATCAGATCGGCGTTTCCATCGAATCGCTCTCCTTTATGCCAGGCGCAGGGATGGGTATAGCAGCCGCCTCGCTCATGGGGAGATCGCTGGGTGCGGGAAAGGTCAATCGTGCGCGAATCAGTCACAAAGAGGCGCTGCGGTTGGCGCTGGTGGTCATGAGTGTCATGGCGTTGATCTTCCTGTGTGCTCCGGAGCACCTGGTGGGACTGTTTACCCATGATCCGGACGTCATTGCAAAAGGGTGCGTATTCCTGCGGCTGGTGGCCTTTGCCCAAGTGCCGCTGGCGGCCTCCTTCGTCTATGCGGGCAGTTTGCGCGGAACGGGTGATACGTTCTATGTTTTCATCGTGACGTTGGCGTCCATGTGGGGGATACGGGTGGCATTGTCATGGGTAGCGTCCGGATGGCTGCACCTCTCGTTGTATGCCGTTTGGGGGGTGTTCCTGGTCGACTGGTATTTTCGCGGGGCGGCCTTTGCCTGGCGCTATCACCGGCGTGACCTGCACAGCGTGGCACTGTGAACGCATTGTCTATGTCGCCTGCGCCATCTTTTCCGAGTCGGAAACAGTGCGATACAGCACAAAAAACAGTAGCGTCAGCGCCAGGGAGATTGCCCCTGCCAGAATAAATCCATTCTTGAAGCCGATCCCCCGAATTATCCCTCCCATGCTGGCGGAACTCAGCATCATCCCCAGGTAGATGCAACTGTTATAGAGCCCCATGGCAAGTCCCCGCTGTTCCTGTGAAACCACTTCGGCCACCAGCGCACCCAGTGCGGTGAAGCCGATCCCCATGCCGAGGCCGAGCAGGGCGGCACAGGCCGACAGGAGAACAACGCTGTGGAACATGCCGGTTATAGCCAGGGCACTACCAAAGACGATCAAGCCGGCGACCGACATCCAACCACGGTCGAGACGGTCGCTCAGGCGGCCAAAGGGGATGCGCAGCAGGGCGTTGGCCAGGGCCTGAGCTGCGAAGACGATGCCTACGTGGCCGGCGTTGAGCCCTTGGGCCTTGGCGTGCAGCGGCAGGAACGTAATGAACATCCCGAAACCGAAACATCCGCCTATGGTGCCAAGCAGACTTGCCAGCAAACGGCGGTTATGCAGCAGAATAGAGAGTGAACGGCGGAGGGATATTTTCCGGCTCTCGGTGTGGCTGTGGGGCGTCTTCTTTGGCAAAAATATGTGGGAAATCAAGAAGGCCAGGAATATCAGGCTGCCGGAGAATACAAAAACCTGTCCCAGTCCCCAGGCACGCCCCAACAGGCCACCAACAGCCGGGCCGAAGGTCATGCCGACATAGACCGCCGTGGTGTACCAGCTATAGGCACGTCCCAGGTGTGAACGGGGGGCAACGTCGGCAATCACAGACATCATGGTAGGGGTAAAGGCTGCCAAGCCGACTCCAAACAACAGGTAAATTGCGGCCATTACCAGTGGGCTGGTACTGAGGGGGATCAGAAGCGACGATACAGACATGAGCAAAAGGCCGCCCAGCAACATAGGTCGCCGGCCGAGACGGTCGGAAAGGAGCCCGGAGGGTATAGCCAAGAGTCCGGCCGACAGCATGAAGGCCGCGTTGATCATTCCCACCTGGGCGGTCCCGGCTCCCAGCGATGTCGCAAAGAGCGGCAGTACCGGGATCCGCATGTAGGCGCCGAAGAAACAGACCAAGCCGATGCCGCAACAGATCAGCAACTGCCGTGCGTGATGGGGTGGTTGTGATTCCATGAATCTCTTTCAGCGGACGAGCAGGTAGAAATGACGCTCGCCCGTTCGCGATGGCGTTTACGCCTGCTTCACACCTGTCGGGATTTGACCTTCGCAGGGTACCTTGGTCTGGCAGAGTCCGCAACCGGTTTCCGTGACACCATAACGCTCGGCTACCTCCTTGGGGACGGTGGTGTAGACATGCTCGCGGCAGGTCATTTTATCCCGCTCCCCAGGGAGAACCGCATTGACCGGGCAACGGCTGATGCAGACGCCGCAACTGCCGTTTGACAAAAAGAGACACCACTCTCCCCGACTGGTGTAGGCGCGTGGTGTCGGGGACAGGGCAAGGTCGGTCACCACACTGCCGCAGCGATGGGCGATCCCGCGTCGGGTAATCAGTCCGCCGTTGAGGCTGAAGGTGCCAAGTCCAGCCACATAGGCGGCGTGACGTTCCGACCAGGTGGAGGCGATCCCGACGAGCGGGTCCTCCAACGCGCGCCAGCCCGGAGAGAGCTGCGGTGCAACCGTCCGTTGTCCCTGGGTCGCAAGGAAAACAGCCAGATGTTTGCGGAGCGCGGTATTGAGCTGTTCGCCGAACGCTCTGGTCCGAGCCCATGCCAGAGACGGGTAGAGCGCCTCTTGGCGGTTACTCTCCCGTGTGTGCCCCCTGATCGGCAGAACCCAGCTGATAACCGTTCTTGCCTGAGCGGTATCTCCGAATTCACTTGCCATCACCTCGTGCGGGGTACGATGAAAGTCGCCGATGATGGTTTTATAATCGTTGAAAAGTGGGTCATCGGCTGCTGCAAAGCCGACCAGCGGTTCGTCGAAGTAGATCTCCTCACTATCCGGGAAACGGTTAAGCGGGTTTTCCCGGACAAACCGTGCAATCTCATTGCAAATGCGTTCTTCCATCTCCCCGTCCTCTCGTCTCGATCATGCCAGCATGGCCCGCGCCGTCTCTTCGGCTTGACGCAGAATAGCCGCGGGGGGAGCATCGGTATTGCCGGGCCCGATGCCGCAGGCGCGGAGCAGTCTTGTCTCGCTGAACCCCATCCATTTCAGGAACCCTTCGTAGCGGGGAAAGATATCAGCAAATGCATCTTCATCCGGTTGCCCCTGGGTGAGGACGAAGACCAGCTTTTTCGGGGCCAGTCGGCTTGGTTGCGGGTTGGTACGATAATCAGGTACCAGATAGGAGAAGGTGCGGTCGATGAACCCCTTGAGTTGGCTCGTGATGTCCCCGTAATAGACCGGCGAGGCCAGTACAACCACGTCAGCCTCTTGTACTGCGGCCAATACGTTTGTCAGGTCGTCATTGAGCACGCATTTGTCGAGCCGCGTCTTGCATGCATAGCACCCCTGGCAACCGCGATAGGTAGAACGGTTCAATTCGTAGGTAACGGTCTCGGCCCCCAAGCCTGCCGCTGTTTTCAGGAAATGATTTGCAATGGTTGAACTGTTGCCTTCGGTGCGCGGGCTTCCCAGCAGACTGACGATCTTCATTTGTTTCCCCCCGCTTCGATGCTTTTTCCAATCTCCCAGGCCTTGCCCATAAAGGCGCCAATGCCGTAGTACCCTCTATGGGCCGTGTCCCAGATCATCGGCTTTACCTTGGTGATATCAGGATATCCCTTTGCCCCCACCACCGCTTCATCCGCCTTCACATCCACGATCTCGCCCACAAACTGGGTATGCAACCCGAGTTCCAGGACATGGAGCAGGCGGCACTCCACCACAAGCGGAACTTCACCCACATAGGGAGCGTCCACCAGGTCGCTTCGCACCGGAGTCCAGCCGCATGCGGCAAACTTGTCAGCGTTGCGGCCGGAAACAATGCCGACATAATCGGCTTCGGCGGCCTGCATCTCGGACGGAATGCTCACCGTATATGCCTTGCGTGCTATGATGGCGGCATAACTGTGTGTCGCCTTGCGCAGCGATACGGTGAGACAAGGGGGATCACTACAACAGATGCCGCCCCAGGCGGCCGTCATGATGTTTGCTTTTCCCTCGGCATCATAGGTTCCGACCAGCCAAACCGGAGTTGGCGTGGCCAATGTCTTTGCTCCCAGCGATTGCTTCATTTGCTCCTCCTTACTGATATGTCGTTACTAGAGATTAGACCGGTCGTCTACAACCCCGGATAAAAAATCACTGCTGTACCAGCGTCGTGGCAAACAGAACCTCAATAAAGTCCCGCATCGGCTGGGGCGATTTCATTACCTTGCTGCGCAGGATCGCACCCTCCCAGCCGGAAAGGATGAAGCCGGCTACCACATCCGGATCGATGCCCCCGGAGAGTTCCCCACGGTGTTGCGCCTCGCGCAGGCATGCGGCAAAACGCTCCCGCCACATTTGAAAGATGGTTTCCAGTTGTTCGCGAAAGCGTTCATTCAGGTCGGCCATTTCCTGTCCAAGGTTGCCGATCAAGCACCCTTTTGTGCACTGATTCTGCGTCACGCGTGCCAGGCTGCTTTCCAGAAAGTAGTGGATGCGGTTGAGTGGTGTTTCATCTTCATCGTTCAGAAATGTATTGAGACGATACTCGAAACGTTCGGAAAAATGTTCGATCACCGCCAGTCCGAACTCCTCTTTACTCTTGAAATAGTGGTAAAACGATCCTTTGGGTACGCCGGCATCCTTCAGAATTGCGTCGATGCCAGTGGCGTTAAATCCCTGGCGGGAGATCAGATCGGTACCGATCCGGATGATTGTGTTCCGCGTGTCTTTCTTTTCCATAGGTGGCAAAATAGACCGGTCTGTCTAGTAAGTCAAGCTTGAATTTCGATACCCTGCAAAGACAATAGATGGCAGGGCACAGAAGAGGAACGCGTCCGTAAAAAGGTCTTAGGGATTTGGAATTTACCGATATACTAAGTTTTGCGCTCAGATTTAGGTCGGATTTGTCGTCCCTGATTGAGCAAAACCGCAGGCGTAGCAGGGCTACGCTGAGGATTTTGCGATTGAAGGGGCGGCAAAGATGGCCTGAAGATGAGATGTAAAACGGTATATTGGTAAGTTCTGAGTCTCTTAAGCAGCAAACACCGTTGACAACCATCTTCACCACGTGGATACTTTCCGGCAGCACATAAAGGGAGGATGTATGAAGCGCATCTGTGTCTTTTGCGGTTCCAGCCCCGGCACCCGGCTGGCCTATGCCGGGGCCGCACGGGGGTTGGGCCATGCCCTGGTTGAAACGGGGATAGATCTGGTGTACGGAGGGGCCAGCGTCGGGTTGATGGGGATACTGGCCCAGAGCGTCCTGGATGCCGGAGGCCGGGTGACCGGTGTCATTCCCCGGTTGTTGGCTGAAAAGGAGGTTGCTTTCACTCGGCTGGAGGATCTCCGCATTGTTGAGTCGATGCACGAACGCAAGGCCCTCATGGCGGAGCTGTCGGACGGTTTTATCGCTCTTCCGGGGGGTGTCGGCACCATCGAGGAGTTTGTCGAGGTCCTTACCTGGGCGCAACTGGGCATCCATGACAAACCATGCGGTCTGTTAAATACCGACGGTTATTACGACCGCTTGCTGGGATTTTTCGACCACATGGTAGAGGAGGGATTCATACGATCGGAGCACCGTGATACGATACTGGTGGATGCGGACCCTGCGCTCCTTCTGATGAAGATGAGTCTGTATCGTTCACCCAAGGTGGACAAGGCGGCCTGGGCGTTGAAGTTGACCAATGCGTAACATGTGAAAGGAATGGCAATGAGCCTTGATCCCATCACCGCCAGCTATCTGCTTTCAGCCCTTGCCGTACCGATGGTGTTGCATTTTCACCTGCTGTCGGCGGTCTTTGCCGGTTTGGCCGTGCATGTCCTGACCGTCAAGCTGGCCAGACGGCTTCCCACGCGTTGGGGCGGTATGGCGCACAAGCTCGCCTTGGCCGCTATCGTAACCTGCGCCATGCTGTTGGTGTTCGGCGTTAGCCTTGGTCTCTGGTCTTTTCTGGGAAGTCACCATGGCATGGCCGCCCTGCTGGCGGCCGCGGCCGAAACCCTGGATAATTTGCGTCGCACCCTTCCCGCCGATATTGCGGCTGTTTTGCCGGATTCGATTGATGATCTGCGTGAACAGATTACGACCATGCTGCGAGAACATGGCCGAAATATCTCTGCCGTGGGAATGGCAGGGTTCAAAACCTTTGCCCATGTGCTACTCGGCATGGTGGTTGGCGGCATGACTGCCCTACACCTTTTTGATGGATCGGAGAACTGGCCGCCGCTGGCCGCTGCATTGCACGTCAGGGCGCAAAGGTTGGCGGAGGCGTTTGAAAAAGTGGTGTTTGCCCAGGTAAAGATCTCCGGTCTCAACACCCTCCTCACCGCCGTTTACCTGTTGCTGATCCTGCCGCTGTTCGGCGTTCACCTGCCGCTTCTGATGGTTCTTATCCCGCTCACGCTCATTACCGGCATGCTCCCTGTTGTCGGCAACCTGATTTCTAACGCCGCCATAGTGGTCATCAGCCTCGGCAGTTCATTGGGCGTGGCAACCGCCTCGGTTGTTTTTTTGATCCTGATCCACAAGCTGGAGTATTTTACCAATGCGCGAATCGTCGGCGGTGAGGTGCATGCCCGTGCCTGGGAGCTGTTGTGCGCCATGCTGGCCATGGAGGCAATTTTTGGCGTTGCGGGCCTGATTGCGGCACCGGTGGTATATGCCTGGCTCAAGGCCGAGTTGAAGGCTCGGGAGATGATTTGAGGTAATACTCTGAAGATAGCCGGCTAGTGGAGGTTGCGGTGCCCCAGACCATTCATGTGGAAAAACATTTTACCTCCTCGGAAACGGTGCGCGACATTGTCATCGGCATGTCGGACGGGTTGACCGTGCCGTTTGCCCTTGCCGCCGGCCTGTCGGGCGCCGTTGCTTCCACTGGTCTGATTGTCACCGCCGGCCTGGCCGAGGTGGCGGCTGGCGCCATAGCCATGGGCCTGGGAGGCTACCTGGCGGCGCGGACCGACGCGGAACATTATGCCGCGGAACTGGCACGCGAAGAACGTGAAACCCGCGAGCTGCCCGACAAGGAAACGGCCGAGGTCGCGGAGATTTTCCATGGGTACGGGCTGCCCGAAGAGACGGTCAACCTGGTTGTGAACGCGATCAGCGCGGATCGCAAACGCTGGGTGGATTTCATGATGCGATTCGAATTGGGCCTTGAAGAACCCGACCCCGGCAGGGCCCGCGCCAGCGCACTGACCATTGCCTTCTCCTATGTGGCCGGAGGACTGGTGCCGCTGGCCCCCTACATCCTTGTGCATTCGGTTCATACGGCGCTGCTCGCTTCCGTGCTTGTCACGTTGCTGGCACTGCTCCTGTTCGGCTACGTCAAGGGGTGTTTCACCACTGACCGGCCGATCCGCAGCGCCTGGCAGACGGTGCTGGTAGGGGGATTGGCGGCGGCTGCCGCCTTTGGCATCGCAAAGCTGGTGGGGTGACAGTCCTGCCGTACATGTCCCGTAAAGAAATAGGAGCATGATATGCCCATACTGCGACAGATCGCCCAGATAGGTCATCCGGTCCTCCGCTGGGAAACCCGTATCATCGAGAACCTGGCTGATCCGGCTGTCCAGGGCCTGATCGACGACATGTTGGCCACGATGATCGAGGCCAACGGAGTCGGAATTGCCGCGCCCCAGGTATATGAACCGTTGCGGCTGTTCATCGTTGCCTCTCGTCCCAATCCCCACTATCCCTCTGCTCCGGACATGGAGCCGACGGCCATGCTTAATCCGGAACTGCTCTGGAGATCGGACGAGACCGAAAAAGGGTGGGAGGGGTGTCTGAGCGTGCCGGGCATTCGGGGGCCGGTGCCGCGCAACACGCATATCGGCGTGCGTTACCTGACTCGCAATGGAACGGTACAAGAGGCGGAGTTGGCCGGTTTCATCGCCCGTGTCTTCCAGCACGAGTTCGACCATATCAGCGGACTGGTGTTCCTCGACCGGGTTGAGGACACGCGGGAATTGGCCAGCGAGCGGGAGTACATGCGGATCGTATCGTCAACGGGGTGAACCGCCCTCTTTCCAGTCATGGCTGCAACAAACATCATCTTCCCCACTTGACGGGAGCCGGAAGTCTGCTTCAATAGAAGCATCTTTTGCTCCCGTTTTTTGTCGCGATGCAGAGGGTATCCACCCACGAGAAAGAAGGAGGTTTCAGCATGAAAGGAAACGAAAGCATCATCGAGCATCTCAATCTGCGCCTGGCCGAGGAGTTGACCGCCATCAACCAGTACATGGTCCATTCCGAGATGTGCGACAATTGGGGCTATGAGCGCCTGCACAAGATGATCGAGAAGCGGGCCATCGACGAGATGAAGCACGCCGAGAAACTGATCGCCCGCATCCTTTTCCTGGATGGCCGGCCCATCGTGAGCAATCTCAACAAGGTCCACATCGGGCCTGAGGTGCCAAAGATGCACAGCAACGACTGGAGCGCCGAGGAGGGGGCCATCAAGGGGTATAACGAGAGCATCAAGCTGGCGGTGAAGGTGGGTGACAACGGTACCCGCGAACTGCTGGAGGCGATCCTCAAGGAGGAGGAGATGCATATCGACGAGCTTGAGGCCCAGCTTGACCAGATCAAGCAGATGGGGGCCCAGAACTACCTGGTTGAGCAGATTCATTAAGACCTGAATCCGTGACGCCTTCCCGGCTCCGCTCGCTTAGAATGCCTCAGCCTCGGCGTTTGAGGCGTCAGTCACGTTCGGGGCGGAGTTCATCCGGCAGAACCGGCATGAATCTTCACGGGCGGCGATTGGCTCCGGCATCTCACTCGTTCCGCCGTACAGGCATCACGGATTCAGGTAAGAGGAATGCGAGGCATCCCGGAGTGCCGATAGCTCGACAATCTGCCGATAGTCTTCCGGCGTGTCCATGTCGAGCAGCACTCCGGGGTCGGCCACCTCCAGCAACCGCACCCTGTCAAGATCGCTCCGCACCAGGTCCCGCAGGGTCGGCAGTTCGTTCAGTTCGTCCAGCAGGGGGCGGGGCAACAGCAGGGGATGACCCTTGCGACCTGCATGGAGCGGAATCCAGATTTTCTCCCGCTCCCTGCCATGCGCCGCAATCAACTCCGCAATGGTTTGCGGTGTGACCAGCGGATAATCGCACAGGGCGATCACGACACAATCAGCCCTGGCTGAAAGTGCGTCACGTCCGGTGCGGATCGAGTTCGCCATGTCACCGTCCGGATCGCTGGTACGCACGACCCTTACCGGGTACTCCTTCGCTGCGTGCGCGACAGCGTCTCCCGCAGGCCCTGCCACCACGATTATCTCCTCAACTCCTCCAGCCAGCAAGGTTTCCAGGCTGCGGGCAATGACCGTTTTCCCCTCAAGGGGCAGCAGTTGCTTGCAACTCCCCATTCGTCGCGACTGGCCGGCAGCCAGCAACAACGCTGCTACGTGCGTTACCATGGTTTTTCCTTTCCCTGACCAACTGGCCGACAATGCTGACGGCAATCTCCTCGGGCGTTTCGGCGCCGATCTCCAGCCCAACCGGCGTGATGACCCGTTCCCGTTGCTCCTGGGTAAATCCCTCGTGAGCCAGGGTACTCAAGAGGGTTTCCCGTTTGCGCCTGCTCCCCAGCAGGCCGATGAATCCGGCATTGGTGGCAAGCGCGCCACGTACAGCGGCAAAGTCGTGCAGATGCCCCGGCGTGGCAATGACCACATAGCACTCGTTGTCCAGGCGCAGTTGGCCAAATGCCTCCGCAACCGGGCAACAGATGATCGTGTCGGCACACGGCAGCGCATCCCGACCGGTGCACTCCGGACGTTCATCCACCATGGTCACGCGAAAACCGCATCGTTTGGCAAGGGTTGCCACCGCCCTGCCCACATGGCCGGCACCGAACATCACCAGATGAGGAGCGCTCCCGTGGGGCTCCAGGTAGACCGACATGGCCCCGCCGCAGGCAAAACCGTGCTCCTCACTGAGTACGAAGGGCAGGGTACGCGGTACCCCCTCCTCCAAGGCCGACAATGCTGCCTGGACCGTCTCCAGTTCTACCCGGCCACCCCCGACGCTGCCAAGGGTCGTGCCGTCCCCCCGTACCAGCATCTTGGCTCCGGCCTTGCGGGGTGAGGAACCGCTGTTTACCGTAACGGTCGCCAGGGCAAAAGGCTCCCCTGTCCGCGTCAGCCGGACAATTTCTTCGAAGATATGCAGATCGTTCATCCTGATAACCTCAAATAACCTTAAAAAATTTACCGCAGAGGACGCAGAGGGCCTCCGCGTTACTCTGCGTCCTCCGCGGTGCAGATATTTGAATTACGCTTTGCTCAGCGCCGCGTTGACCTTTTCCGGGGTCAACGGCAGGGAGCGTACCCGTGCGCCGCTTACGGCAAACAGGGCGTTGGCCACGGCCGGGGCAATGGGGGGCACGCCCGGTTCACCCACACCGCCGGGTGGATCGTCGCTGTGCACGATATGCACCTCGATCCTCGGCGCGGCCCCCATGCGCATCAGAGGGTAGGTGTCGAAGTTGCCCTGCTCCACCCTGCCGTCCTTGAGGGTAATGGCTCCGTACAGGGCAGCAGAGAGGCCGAAGATAATGCCCGACTCCATCTGGGCGGCAATGGTGTCCGGGTTGACGATTCGGCCGCAATCGACGGCGCAGACTACCCGTTGAACCCGCACCTGCCCTTTGGTATTCAAGGAAACCTCAGCCACCTGGGCGATGAAGCTGCCAAAAGACTCATGCACGGCAATACCGCGGCCGGTACCGGCAGGGAGCTTCGTACCCCAGCCTGCCTTCTCGGCTGCGGTCTGCAATACCCGCAGATGGCGGGGGTGTCCAGCCAGCAGCGAGCGGCGATACTGGTAAGGGTCCTTGCCGGCGGCATGGGCCAGTTCATCCAGAAAGCTTTCCACCACGAACGCTGTGTGGGAATGTCCCACCGAGCGCCACCAGAGGACCGGCACACCGTTTCTGGTCGTATGCAGGTCCACCAGCAGGTTCGGGATGGCATAGGGGGTGTCGGCAGCCCCCTCCACCGAGGTGCTGTCGATGCCGCCCTTGATCATGGCAGATTCAAAAGGGGTGCCGGCGATGATCGATTGGCCGACAATGGTGTGGCGCCAGGCCAACGGCTTGCCGTCGCTGTCCAGTGCGGCCGAGATACGGTCATACCACATGGGACGGTAAAAACCTGCCCGCATGTCGTCCTCACGGGTACGGATCACCATGACCGGTTTCCTGACCGCCTTGGCAACCTGTACCGCTTCCAGAACAAAGTCGGAAGCCGGGCAGGCCCGCCTGCCGAAGCCGCCCCCCAGGAAGGTCGTCTCGAAGGTCACCTGCTCCGGCTTGAGTCCAGCCTCGCGGGCGGCGGCGTTGCGGTCCACGGTCTGGAACTGGGAGCCGGTACGGATCAGGCAACTGTCGGCCTTGAGGTCAACGAAACAGTTGAGCGGCTCCATGGTGGCGTGGGCCAGGTAGGGCACCTCGTACCCGGCCTCCAGCTTGCGGGTTGCCATGGTGAGTGCTGTTGGGGCGTCACCATCGTGGCGTGCAGCCAGTCCCGGCATGGTTGCCAGCTTGGCATACTCTGTGCGCATGCCTGGTGTGGAGAGACGCACCCATTCACCGTTGTCCCAGACGATCTCCAACGCCTCGCGCCCCTTGCTGGCCTGCCAGAAATCGTCGGCTACCACCGCCACCCCGGCCGGTATGGCCACAACCTCCCTGACGCCGGGAATCGCCTTGGCCTTGGTGGCGTCAAAGCTCTTTACCTTCCCGCCGAATACCGGCGGGCGGGCGATCAGGGCCGTCAGCATGCCGGGCGCGTACACATCGATGCCGAAAACCGCCGAGCCGTTGACCTTGGCCGGGCTGTCCAGGCGATGAACCGGCTTGCCCAACAGCTTGCGGCGCTTGCCGCCTTTGAGCTTCGGGTTTTGCGGCACCGGCAGCTTGGCGGCTCTGGCAGTCAATTCGCCGTAACCGAGCCGTTTGTCGCCGGGGCCGATAACCACGCCGTTTTCTGCCCTGCAGGCCGAAGGTTCAACCTTCCAGGTCTTGGCCGCTGCCGCTATCAGCATTTCCCGAGCCGCCGCGCCTGCCCTGGAGAACCGCTCCCACTCGCTGCGCACGCTGGTGCTGCCACCGGTGACCATGATCGGGCCGAACTGGGTATGGTTGTATTCCGGCGCAACCGGTGATGCCGCAACCCGCACCCGTTTCCAGTCACACTCCAACTCCTCGGCCAGCAGCATGGGGAGCGAGGTGTAGACACCCTGGCCCATCTCGGACTTGTTGACGATGATGGTAATGCTGCCGTCGTCCCCCACCCGCAGAAAGGCGTTGGGGGCAAAGACCGTTCCCGTTGCCGCGCTGGCGTTCCGGCTCCCGAAGGGGATGTGGCAGGCCAGGATCAGGCCGCCGCCCAGGAGCATCCCGGTCTTGATGAACTCACGCCGACTTACCTTGATGATTTCGCTCATGGTCGTTTCCCCCCTTTCCCGCTCTTGCCGGCGGCGGTGTGGATCGCCCGGCGGATGCGGCCGTAAGTCCCGCAACGGCAGAGATTGCCGCTCATGGCACTATCGATGTCGCTATCCGTGGGATGAGGTGTTGTTGTCAGCAGCGCCACGGCGCTCATGATTTGCCCCGGCTGGCAGTAGCCGCATTGGGAAACCTCTTCGGCCAGCCAGGCCTTTTTTACCGAGTGTTTTTCGGGTATCCCCTCGATGGTGGTGATCCGTTTCCCCTGGACGTCGCTGAGTGGCGTGATGCAGGAACGGTGCGCCTGGCCGTCGATGTGGACCGTGCAGGCGCCGCACAGTCCCTCGCCGCAACCAAACTTGGTACCGGTCAATTTGAGATGGTCGCGCAGCACCCAGAGGAGAGGAGTGTCCGGGCTCAGCTCCACGGCCTGTTTTTTGCCATTGACATGAAATGTGATCATGGCGTTTCTCCTTTTGTTCTTTTTTGCTATCCGGGAAACGAACTGATATCGGAAATGTGCAGTGAAAATTGTAGCGGAGAATTGCGCGATGGCAACCGGGCGGGAAATATTACGGTAAATCTGTTATCTATTCGTAGTATCGGTATTAATCCGGCAATGGCTGGTATTTGCAGGATTGATTAAATCGCGCGTGGTGTTACCATGAAGCAGATTTGATCAATCAACCAACTGGAGTTGCAAGAGAGAGGAGGGCACTACATGGCCTTGTGGAAAACCCCGGTAACATTGGAACAACTCACAAAAAGTTCAAAAAATACCTTGATGGAGCATCTGGGAATCGAATATCTGGAAATTGGTGATGATTTTATCAAGGCCAGGATGCCGGTTGATCACAGAACAAAACAACCGAACGGGATTCTCCATGGCGGGGCTTCGGCGGCATTGGCGGAAACGTTGGGTAGTATCGCGGCGGGATTTTGTGTGGACAGGGAAACGAAAACCATTGTCGGACTCGAAATAAACGCAAATCATGTCCGCCCGGTAACCGGCGGTTGGGTTGTCGGTGTGACAAAACCTATCCATGTGGGAAATACGACCCAAATATGGGAAATCAAGATTTACAACGAACAGGAAAAACTGGTGTGTGTTTCACGGCTTACCGTGGCAAACATAGATAAAGCATAACTCGTCGTATTCCTAGGCTCGCTCCAGCCCGGCAAAGCGGAGCATCAGTTTCTTCGGCCCCACTGAGGTGAACCAGACGATGACCTTTTGCCCTTCGCCCGTTCCCTCGATCTTCCTGATGGTCCCTACCCCGAACTTAGCGTGTCGCACCCGCATGCCGATAAAGACCCCCTCATGTTCGTCGGGCGGTTCGGGAATGATCTCGATGTCGTTGGATTGGGAAAATTCGGCGGCCGCGGCCAGATTGTGCCTAAAATCCGGCCCTTGGCCACCCTCTCCCTCAGGGAGAGGGTGAAATGATTCCCCTCTCCCTGAGGGAGAGGGATAGGGTGAGGGAGTACCCTCCTCGTCCAGCAATTCGGCTGGGATGTCCTTCAGAAAGCGCGACGGCGAATTGACCTGTTCCTGCCCGAACAGGTAGCGGCGGCGGGCGTTGAGCAGGTAGAGCCGCTCCCGTGCGCGGGTCATGCCCACGTAGCAGAGGCGGCGTTCCTCCTCCATGCCGTCCAGATCATCCAGGGCGCGGACATGGGGAAAGAGTCGTTCCTCCATACCGATCATGAAGACCGCCCGGAACTCGAGTCCCTTTGCGGCGTGCAGGGTCATCAGAGTCACCGACGGTTTGCCGCTCTCCCCCTGTTCCAGGTCCGAGACCAGCGATACCTGTTCCAGGAACTCCGACAGGCCGGCCTCGGGGTTCTTTTCGGTAAACTCCTCCATGGCAGCCAGCAATTGCTCCAGGTTCTCCAGCCGCTCGGCGTCGTCATCGTCGCGGCTCTCCTTCAGGCGGGCCAGGTAGCCGCTCTCCTCCATCACGGTACGGGCCAGTTCCGGTAGCACGGCTGTGGCACTCGCTTCGCGAAAACGCTCCAGCATGGCGCCAAAGCCTGCCACCTTGCCCCTCGGCCCGGCAGCCAGAAAGGCACCTTGGCCGGCGTCCCCCAACGCTGCGTAAAAACTGCTCCCCTGCCGGCTGGCCAGGGCGGCAATCCGGTCCACGGTGGTGGTGCCGATCCCGCGCGCCGGGACGTTGATGATCCGTTTCAACGAGATCTCGTCGGCCGGGTTGTCCAGCACGCGCAGATAGGCAAGGATATCCTTGACCTCCATGCGGGCATAGAACCTGACGCCGCCAACGATGTGGTAAGGCAGCGCTTCCGACACCAAGGCCTCTTCCACCAGTCGCGATTGGGCATTGGTGCGGTAGAAAACGGCCATCTCCTCCAGCGGCACCCCCCGCGCCCGTAACCGGCAGATTTCACGGCTGACGAAGCGCGCCTCCTCCCGGTCCGACTCCGACCGCTGATAGACGATCCGGTCCCCTTCCGGGTTCTCGGTCCAGAGGGTCTTTCCCTTGCGCCCAAAGTTCTGCTTGACCACCTCACCGGCCGCCTTGAGGATGGTGGCGGTGGAACGGTAGTTCTGCTCCAGCCGGATAACCTTTACGCCGGGAAAGTCCTTCTCGAACTCCAGGATATTGCGGATGTCGGCGCCGCGCCAGGAGTAGATCGACTGGTCGTCATCCCCCACCACACAGAGGTTGCGGCGTTCTCCGGCCAGGAGGCGGATCAGTTTGTACTGTACCGGGTTGGTATCCTGGTACTCGTCCACCAGGATCCACTGGAAGCGTTCCTGGTACTGGCGGCGCACCTCGGGGAATTCCTCCAGGAGCCGAACGGTCTGGATCAGCATATCTCCGAAATCCAGGGCGTTGCATTTCTGCAGCCGCTGCTGGTAGGCGGCATAGATCTGGACAACCCGTTCGTTGAAGATGTCACCGGTGGCGACGGAGTCGATATCCTGGGGGAACAGCCCGCGGTTCTTGTAGTCGTCGATCTTTGCGCTGATTGCCTTGAGCGGGAAACGTTTCTCGTCAAGGTCCAACTCGGCCAGCACATCCTTCAGGAGGCGCTCGGAATCACGATCGTCGTAGATGGCGAATGAGGATTCGTAACCCAGATGGTGGATCTCTCGGCGCAGGATGCGGCCGCAGGCGGCGTGAAAGGTGGAAATTTGAGGCACGTCGCCGCTGCCCAACAGGCGTTGGACCCGTTCGGCCATCTCCCTTGCGGCCTTGTTGGTGAAGGTTACCGCCACGATGTTCCAGGGGCGTACCCCCTGATCATGGATCAGGTGGGCGATGCGGTGGGTTATGACGCGGGTCTTGCCCGATCCGGCGCCGGCCAGGATCAGGAGCGGCCCCTCGCCGTGCAGCACGGCTTCTTTCTGGGGCGGGTTGAGGTGTTTGAGGAGATCCATGAGACCGTTTTAGCCCCTCGTGCCGGCAGCGTCAAGGGGAAAGGGGCGGAACAGGCACGGCTGGTTAACGGGATGGTCGATTACTGCATCGACATTATTCACCGTGATATGGCTAATAACCGCTTGAATACTACGTAAATGCTAATATAATAAGCAATAGCGTAACCGTGAGGGACAAAAGGTCTGCCTGGTTGTATACTTTTGGTCATTGTTCTGACTATGTTTTGAGCATCTGTGCCACTGCTATTGGCAGGGGAACTGACGTTTTTTAGTAATACTAAAACTTATTCTGTTGTTTTTCCTGTTTTTTGATTTTCGTCAAATAGGTATGCTTCGTGCTTTGCTATGCTGCAAAACAGCAAGGGCATCGGAGCCTGGCGATTTCATGCCCAGGCTTTTTTTGTTCCATGGTATCGGTGCTTCCTGCCGCTACCGGTACTACTCCCGCTGTAGCTCGTGCTGACGTAAAGATAAGTTACCGACAATCCTGCCGAGGTTTCCATGCTCATAGTAGCCTGTATCAAACAGGTCCCCGACACGACCCAGGTGCAGATCGACCCTGTGACGAACACGCTGGTGCGTGAGGGTATCCCGTTTATCGTCAACCCTTACGACACCCATGCATTAGAAGAGGCGCTTCGCCTGAAGGACCGCTTCGGTTGCCGCGTGGCCGCCATCTCCATGGGTCCGCCCAACGCCGAGGCCACGCTCAGGAAGGCCCTGGCCCTTGGTGTGGACGACGCCATCCTGCTTTCGGACCGGGTTTTTGGTGGCGCCGACACGCTTGCCACCAGCAACGTCCTCTCCGCCGCCATCCGTAAACTTCACGACGAGGTAGACGAAGTCGGCCTGGTCCTGTGCGGCAAACAGACCATCGACGGCGACACGGCCCAGGTCGGTCCCGGCATCGCCAGCCGCCTCTCCTTCCAGCAACTCACCCTGGTGGACCGGATCGTGGACCTGGACTTTGGGGCCAAGCGCATCCGTGTCAGCCGGAAGTTGGAAGGCCGCCACGAGATCGTCGAAGCCCCCCTTCCGGCCATGCTCACCGTAGTCCGGGAACTGAACCGTCCGCGCTACCCCAAGGTCCCCATGCGACTGGTTGCCGCCGACACCCAGGTAACGGTCTGGAACAACCAGGTCCTCAAAATGGACGAACAAAAGATCGGCCTCAAAGGCTCCCCCACCTGGGTAGCCAAGATCTTCTCCCCGGAACGGGCCAAAGGCGAAATCATCGGCGACGGCTACGCAGATCCCGAAGGCACCGCGGCCCTCTTGATCGACAAACTCCTGGCCAAGGACATGTTACCGCTCTAAGCGTAAAAAGCGTCTCACACAAAGGCGCAAAGGTCACAAAGGAAAACACTGCAAGCATCTCTCACAGACCTAAAGGGCCTAAAGAGACACGGAAAAAATCAGAAACAATAGAATCTGAAACCAAACAATAGAGTAAAAGCACAGGACTTTATATAACCCTTTGATTTCTCTGTTGCTCCGTTGTCCCATGTTATTATCGACTGCCCTTTTAGGTTTTCTTTGTGCCTTTGTGAGCTTTGTGAGAACCAGACTTTGACTTTGAATAAAAGGTTTTGAAATGACCGACAAACCCAAGCTGAAGAAACCGCGCGGCACGGCGCAGCTCATCCCCGGCAAATGCATCGCCTGCGGCGCCCGCTGCCAAAGCGCCTGCCCGGTCAACGCCGTGGACATGACCGACGCCGGTGAACCCATCATCCTCACCGACAAATGCATCGGCTGCCTCAAATGCGTCAAGATCTGCCCGGCCGAGGCGTTGGAGATGTTCTTCACCCCCGAAGAGGTGAAGATCCTCGAACAACTGGCCGCCTCCGTAACCCCGGTTGAGGAAGAGATCGATCCCGAAGCCGCCGAACTGGCCAAAAAACTGGCCGCATACCGTGGCGTCTGGGTCTTTGTGGAACAAACCGAAGGCGAACCGGCCAAGGTCGCCTGGGAACTCCTGGGGGTAGGTGCCGGCCTGGCCGCCTCCCTCGGCGTCGAACTATCCGCCCTGGTGATCGGCGAGAACGTTGAACACCTCTGTCACGAAGCCTTTGCCCACGGCGCCCGAAAGGCCTACCTCGTTGATGCCCCGGTCTATCGCCACTACCGCACCGAAGCCTACCTGGAAGCCTGCTGCCACCTGATCGAAGCCCACAAACCCGAGGTGATCCTCATGGGCGCCACCGGCATGGGCCGCGACCTTGCCGGCGCCGTTGCCACCCGCGTCGGCACCGGCCTTACCGCCGACTGCACCGGCCTCGCCATCGACGACAAACGCAACCTCATGCAGACCCGCCCCGCCTTTGGCGGCAACATCATGGCCACCATCATGTGCGACAAATTCCGTCCCCAGATGGCCACGGTCCGCCCCAACGTCATGCCCATGCCCGAGGTAAAACCGGGCGCGGCAGGCACCATCATCCGCGACACCTTCACGGTCCCCGAGGATACTATCCTCACCAAGGTCATCGAGATCATCCGCGATGCCAACAGCAAAGGCCAGGTGGACATAACCGGCGCCGACTTCATCGTCTCCGGCGGTCGCGGCATGATGGCCCCGGAAAACTTTGCCATGCTGCAGGAATTGGCCGACGAACTGGGTGGCGTGGTCGGCGCCTCGCGCAGCGCCGTGGATGCCGGCTGGATGCCCCAGGACCGGCAGGTGGGGCAGACCGGCAAGACCGTTCGCCCCAAGATCTACATCGCCTGCGGCATCTCCGGCGCCATCCAGCACCTGGTGGGCATGCAAGACTCCGACATGGTCATCGCCATCAACCGCGACCGCCACGCCCCCATCTTCGAGGTTGCCACCTACGGCATCGTCGGAGACCTGTTCCAGGTCATCCCGGCCATCACCAAGAGGATCAGGGAACTGAAGCAAAAACATTCAGTCTGACCGGTCCGACCGGTCCGACTGGTCAGACAAGTCCGACTGGTCCGACAAGTCCGAACACAAGGATTTACCATGACTCCCACTACAGCACTCTTTACCCCGCTCCTGATACTGTCTCTCGCCATCTTTGCCTGGGGCGCCTGGAAACGGATCTCCCTGGTAACCCTGGGCAGGCCCGAGGACCGCTTCGACCACCCCCGCCAACGCATCGGCGAAATGCTCCTGTACGCCTTCGGTCAGAAACGGGTCTTGGCCAAACCCTTCGGCATCGACCACTTCATCATCTTCTGGTCCTTCATCATCCTGCTGATAGCCAATGGCGAGTTCATGCTGCACGGCGTATTCCCCGCCATCAGTCTGGAACTACTCCCCCAGGGACTCTACCACCCCCTGCTGCTGGTACTGGACATCATCTCGCTCCTCGCCCTGGCCGCCGTCATCGTGGCCGCCATCCGGCGGGTCATCTCCCCCCCATACCCCGAGGCCCGCACCATTGAGGCATTCTTCATCCTCTCCCTCATCGCCCTGCTCATGCTGGCATACTTTGGCATCAACGCCAGCCGCCTGGCCGGCGGCGAGATGGCTGGCGCCCGGACATGGCTACCGGTATCGGGGAGGGCGGCACAACTCATCCCCGGCCCATCGGCAGCGACGGCCTACACCGTCTGCTGGTGGCTGCACGCGGTAGCGCTCCTGGCGTTCATGAACTACCTCCCCTACAGCAAACACATGCACATCCTCACCGCCATCCCCAACTGCTTCTTCCGCAGGCTGGACACGCCCAACACCCTTCCTAGAGAGGAATTCGTCACCGGCAACAGATTCGGCGTTGACGAGATTGAACGCTTCACCTGGAAAGACCTGCTGGACTCCCTCTCCTGCACCGAATGCGGCCGATGCCAGAGCGCCTGTCCTGCCGGCATCACCGGCAAACCGCTCAACCCCCGCGCCATCATCCACGACATCAAGGTCAACCTGCTGGAGAACGGCCCGCTCCTGAAAAAGGGAGAGAAACCCGCAACACCCCTCATCGGCGACAGCGGCGAGGGAAGCTGCACCGAAGAGGCCATCTGGTCCTGCACCACCTGCGGCGCCTGCATGGAAGCCTGCCCGGTCTTTATCGAGCAGATGCCCAAGATCATCCAGATGCGTCGCCACCTGGTGGAAAACGAAGCCAGATTCCCCGAGGAGTTGCTCAACCTGTTCGAGAACATGGAGAGCCGCAGCAACCCCTGGGGGATCGCGCCCACGGAGCGAGTCAAGTGGTACAGCCAGATGGAGGTCAAGCCCTTTGACAAGGAGACCACCGAATACCTGTTCTATGTCGGCTGCGCCGGCTCCTTCGACTCACGGGCCAAGCACGTGACCGTGGCCCTGGCCCAACTGCTGGACAAGGCGGGCATCACCTGGGGCGTCCTGGGCAAGGACGAGAAATGCTGCGGCGACAGCGTGCGCAGACTTGGCAACGAATACGTCTTTGACCGGATGGCCAGGGAAAATGCCGCTATCTTCACTGAAAAAGGGGTCACCAAGGTAATCACCCAGTGCCCGCACTGCTTCTCCACCCTCAAAAACGACTATCGCCACTACGGCCTGGAACTGGAGGTCATCCACCACAGCGAACTGCTTCGCGATCTGGTCAACCAGGGTAAGTTGGCACCGAACACCACCGCAGAATTCGGCGCCACCCTGTTTCATGACTCCTGTTATCTGGGGAGACATAACGATGTCTACGATGCGCCGCGAGAGGCAATCGCTGCCGCTACCGGCACAGCACCCGGGGAGATGGGGCGCAACCGCAACAACGCCTTTTGCTGCGGAGCCGGGGGGGGCAGGATGTGGATGGAGGAGTTTACCGGCGAGCGGATCAACCTGAATCGTGTCAAAGAGGCGCTGGAAGAGAAGCCGGACACCATCTGCGTCTCCTGCCCCTATTGCCTGACCATGTTCGAGGACGGGCTCAAGGACGTAAAGGCCGATGGCGTGCGGGTGCGGGATGTGGCAGAGGTTATGGCGGATGCCGTGCTCAGATAAAAGGGGGGCTCACTCGGGGCCGTAATGCTCCTTGATGCATTCTTCGATGGTTTCCAGGAGCTTGCTGAATATAATCGGTTTGATCAGGGTCCGGTCGGCCAGTTCGCATCGGTGCTCATCATCGTCGTAGCCGGTGGTGATAATGATCGGTACCGATATCTCCATGTCTCTGATAGCCTGAATCATCTCCATGCCGTTCATCACGGGCATCTCCAGGTCGGTGATGATAACCGCCGGCCGGTGAGCCAAAAACAGTTCCAGTGCTACCTTGCCGTTTTCAGCAACGTCCAGCTCCCCCACCTGCCGTTTCAGGAAGTTTCCGATGGATTTACGCGGCAGGTCTTCATCCTCCGCGAAAAGTACGGTCATTTGTTTCAGACGCTCCGTTGCGGTCATAGCTATACCTCCAGAGTGAACTCGGCCCCTGTTTCGGTATTGCGGGCGCGGATAGTGCCATGCAACTGTTTTTCAATGATCTGCCGGGCCATGAAGAGCCCCAATCCCACACCTTGTGACTGGAACTTGCTGGTGACATAGGGGTCGAAGATCCGTTCCATCAACTCCTGCGAGATGCCGCCGCCATTATCGGTGATACAAATCCTGTTTTTTCCGCTCTCTTCGATGGCCCCCACCGTAATATCTATCCTTCCATCCGTAACCCGACGCTCCATGATCGCATCACGCGCATTGGCCAGGACGGCCAGAATGCACTGGGAAAACTCACCAGGTGCACAGATGATGGGCAGTTGCGACTGTTCTTCCAGGTGGATCTCTATCCCCTGTTCGCTGTACGTACTTTCCACGATGGTTATCGTTTCACGAATCGCTTCAATCGGCATGATGCGTGCCGATGCATTTGTCCGGGGCTGATAAAAATGCCGAAACCGGTCAATGGTCCGCGACATCCCCACGAGAATCTCCATGACATCAGACGTGTAGCTTGTTATCGCCGATGTCTCAATTTCGCCCCGCTCCAGAAGAAAGGCCAGTTCCTGTACCCGCGCCCCGATGGCGTTCAAAGGCTGCCGCCACTGGTGGGCAATATTCATCATCATGTCACCCATCATGGCGTGGCGAGCCTGCTGCATGAGCATGATGTCTTTCCCGCGACTCTTGTTCAGTTCATCTCGAACCCGTTCTTCCAGGGTGCGGTTCAACTCCTTCAACCGGGTTTCGGCCTGCTCCTCTTCCTCCAGGGCCATGCGTAACCGTTCCTGCTCGGCCAGCAGAGAGTCCTCCATGATCCGCAATTCGCTGGAGGCATAGTTGAGCGACTCTCCCAACTGCTGGATCTCCTCGGCGAAGTATTCCACACGCACCTGCGACCCCCTGGCCTGCGGCAGTTGGCGGGCAAAGTCGGAAAGGCGGCGGATGGCCCGGGCCGGTCGTTTCAGCACAAGGCTGATCATCAACACGGAAGCGGCGATCCAGAGGAGTCCGATCATGAGGCCATGTTGCCAGATATCCCGCTGCATCTGGCGGATCTCCGTCAAGCTGTAGGTGATCCTGACCCATCCAACCAGATCTCCAGCCGTTATCGGCTGCCAGGCCCACATGGTGTCAGCACCCATCTGGACGCTCGCCTGTCCCGACGCGGGGAGGGAGGCTGGCCGAGGATTTGGGACCGCGGCCACCGTGTCCGATTTTTGAGAGTGTTCCACCTCGCCAAAGGCGACGCCCTTGTCGTTGCATACCTGAATACGGATGATATTGGGGTGCTGGGCAGCTTTGACAAGAAAAGACTCCAGCCCGGCATAGTCGTCCACAACAAGGTAGTGGGCAGATTCAACGGCGATATTGCGGGCGATCTCCGTAACACTCTGTTGAACTGTCCGCCGGTATAGTGTTGTCTGCCGTTCGCTGGTCACCAGCGAAAGGCTCACCAGGCCGATGGCCGTGACCAGGGAGATGCCGAGAATGAGCCGCATGTGCAGGTGGCGGAGTATAAGCAAGATAGGTAATCCTGTTCATTCTTTCCCGGAAAAGGTCAGGTCGATCTCCTCCAGTTGACGATAGTCGTGCTGATAGTTGGCCCTGACGGGATTCGTGATTCCGAGTGACAGCAATATCGCCTTGCCCTTGTCCTGCCCCCAGAGATGCAGCATGGCTGCTGCCAGCTTTTCCTGGAGTTGTTTTGGGACACGGGGATGGGCGGAAATGGGATGGGCGAATATTTTCGGTGTTTCGAGAACCGGTCTGAGATCCCTGTTGGCTTCCGGTGCCATGTTCTCGAACTGGCTGTCGAGAACCGATCCGGCCGTTGCCTTGCCGAGCAGGACATGGGATACCACATTGCTCGATGAGCCGGCATAGAGTTGCTTGAATTTCAGGTCCGGGTGATCCTTGACCAGCACCTGGTGCATAAGGATGCTGCAGACGTTCCACGAACCGGTGAAGGCAATCTCTCCGCTCTGGAGATCATTCACGGTGCGGATCGGAGAATCTTTTCTGACGAAAAGTATGGCGGATAGCATACGGCTGCTGCGTACCAGGGGATTATACCCCTGGATTTTGCGGGCGATGACCAACTGGGGAGGTGTGCTGAAGATAAAGTCGGGGCCGCCTTTGCCAATATCTGTCTCAAAGTCCGCCACATTTTCGTACAGTTTGAGCTTGAGCGTGACGCCGGTCTCTTTCTCCAGGCTGTCCAGAAGGGGGCGCCATTTGCTGTACATGACGACCGGCGGCCGTTGCGGGAGGACAGCAAAGGTATAAACCGGGTTTTCTCCGATCGCTGCGCCGTGACAGGGAAGAAGAACGCAGATAAGGCAGACGACCAGCACCAGGAAACGGAGTGGGCGTGAACGCGGAATACCATGCATGGTTTGGTCTCCTCGTGCCGAATATACCACATTATGTGGCGATTGCATCGTTGATACGGTGAATTGTGTTTAAGTATACATGCAAAGGGTGATGGTTCAACCCGTCATACTCACATAATGGCATGGCTGATGCTTAACCATGACAGTAGCCTCGACCGAAGGGGGAAGCATTTATGAAAACCATACTGATCTGCGATGACGAACCGGTCATCAGGATGAATTTGAAAGGCATGCTTGTCGAGGTGGGATTTGACGAGGTATTGGAGTGCGGGAACGGCAAAGATGCCGTGGAAATGGCGCTTGCGAGCTTTCCGGATATGGCTGTTCTGGATGTTGCCATGCCGCACATGGATGGGATTACCGCTGCGACGGAGATCAGGAAGAAACTCAAGATCCCCATTATCCTGCTGACAAACTGTTACGATGCCCAGACTGCTAAACGGGCAGCGGAATGCGGAATTGCCGCTTTTTTAACCAAACCGCTCCGGGAACAGGATCTGCTTCCCGCGATTGAGATTGCCCTGGCACATACGGAAGAGGTTGAAGATCTGAAAGAGAAGGTTGAAGATCTCAAGGAGACTATAGAAAACCGCAAGGTGATCGAAAAAGCCAAGGGTTATCTGATGGAAAAGGACCGATTGGGTGAAGCCGAGGCCTATCGTGTCATGCAGAAACTTGCCATGGACAAGCGCAAGACGCTTCGGCAGATCGCGGACAGCATATTGAAAAATGGCAATTGAAAAAAGGACAGAAAATCATTCTCTCACAAAGCGCACAAAGCTCGCAGAGAGAACATCCTGACCCTCTGTCACCTTTGCGTTGAAGCAGTTGTTTAGAGACTATCTTTTTTAGAATTCCTCTCCTCTGTGCCTCTGTGAGCTCCGTGAGAGACAGCTTTTTGGTTAAAATGCTTCCTGAGTAGTTCTAATCTGCCGCCAGGCAAATACTGCAACGCAGAAAAGTAACTCCTCCCCCCAGCGGGGGGAGGCTGGGAGGGGGGAGCAGTGGGCCTGACAACCATTTCCCCCTCCCTGACCCTCCCCCGCTGGGGGAGGGAACCTGTTTAAGATGATTAGCGGAAGATTTGAACTAATCAGAAAATGCTTTGCCTGCCGGGCTGGCAGCAATTAAGCGTCGGGTCATATCATCAATCTCCGCCATAACCTTTTTGTCCATCCTTTTCAACCAGCGAAGGGGGATGCTGTCCATGCCGTAGTACGCCCCTGCCAGCATGCCGCAGATTGCCCCGGTGGTGTCGGCATCCGCCCCTTGGTTGACCGTCCCCACCAGGCACTCTTCGAAGTTCTTCCCCCTGAAAAACCAGTGAAATACCGTTTGCATGGTGTCCACGACATATCCGGTTGCCAGACCCCGGTATGGCTCGAAGGCGAATGTGGGAAAACGGGCCACCAGGCCGTCCACCTGCCGGCGCAGACGGGATTTCGCCGCTCCGCAGAGCGTGAGGTGCAGCAGCTCCCCCAGGCAGATGCAGGCGGCATCGGACACGGGATTGTTGTGGGTGAGATGGGCCTGTTCAATAGCATATTTTTTTAGCATCAGTTCGTCGGGCAGGGAATAGAGCGCCACCGGCAGCATGCGCATGGCTGCGCCATTGCCGGCATCCCACTCGTTGGGTGGGGACTCCAGCCTCCCGTTGAGCATAAAGGCCCGAATTCCCTTGCGGCAGGTGTCTCCACAGTCCACCGGGCGCGATTTGAGCCAGGCTGCAAAGTTACGTGCGACCGCTTCGATTGACCAACCCTGGTTTGCGACTATGGCCCGGGCGATGCAGAGCGCCATTTCGGTGTCGTCAGTCACCTGCCCCGGTTTCAGCCTCAGCCAGCCGCCACCCACGATCTCTTTGAAGGTGCCGTATTTGGCGGCAATCTCCGGCGCGGTCATGAACTCCACCGTGGCACCCAAGGCGTCGCCGATAGCCATGCCGATAAAGGCAGCCCTGGCACGGGCAGCTATTTCTTCAAGGTTGTACTGGTTGAACATGGGAGGACCGGTCTAAATGAATTCCATTACAGAGACTCAGGTAAAGCATGCAAAAGCGAAACCACAATGCAAAAGGCCAATTGTGATTAAATAATATGCAGTGACCATGTCGTGTCTGGTATGGCCTCCCTGGTACCGATGTCGATGCATGTAGTCGCAACATGCCGGTATTATTGTGCTACGCACCTTTGTCATGAATATTTTCCGTACTGGCACACTCTATGCCTTACCCTTTCCAGGTACAGCAATACATACGAGCTAAAAAACATTTCAACGACGAGGCAACGGAGCCCGCGGGGATGAACCCGCGGGTTTTTCTTTTTGAAAGGAGTGCAATCATGGCTACCGCATGCGACATGAAAAACAGGATTCAGGGCCATCCCTGCTTCGGAGGCAACCACCACAAGAACGGCCGCATGCACCTGGCGGTGGCGCCAAAATGCAACATAAAGTGCGGCTACTGTAGCCGCAAACACGATTGCGCCAATGAATCGCGCCCTGGTGTGACCAGCCGCCTGCTGACCCCGGCGGAGGCCATCGCCAAGGTGCGTGACGTCATGGCCAGCCCGGTGGTGGGGCCGATCATCAAGGTGGTCGGCATTGCCGGGCCGGGCGACCCGTTGGCCAACGAAGAAACCTTCGAGACCTTTGAACTGGTCAAAAAGGAATTTCCGCACCTTATGTTGTGCATGAGCACCAATGGTCTGCTGCTGCCCGAATCCATCGACCGGCTGTATGAACTGGGACTGCACAGCCTGACCGTAACCATCAATGCCGTGGATCCCGAAGTCGGCGCCAAAATTTACCGCCACATCGTCTATCACGGCAAGCACTACACCGGTGTGGAGGCCGCACGAATCCTGATCGCCAACCAGTTCGAGGGGCTCAAACGGGCCGGAGAATTGGGGTTGACCATCAAGGTCAACTCGGTGCTGGTGCCGGGCATCAACGACGACCAATTACAGCTGATTGCCGAGCGGGTCAAAAAGTTGGGCGCTTTCGTGATGAACATCATGCCGATCATCCCCCAGGCGGAGCTGGCACATATCGAACCGCCCAGCGAGGTGCGTCTGGCAGAGATCAGGAAGTCAAACGAGGGGATTATCGGGCAATTTGCCCATTGCAAGCAGTGTCGGGCCGATGCCATCGGGTTGATCGGTCAGGATATAACCATGGGCGAGTCGGCGTGCGCGGTGGCGGCATGAAAAACCCAACCACCCCCAACCCCTCCTTTGTAAGGAGGGGAGCTTTTAGTCCCCCTCCTATTTTAGGAGGGGGTAGGGGTGGTAAGGTTCTGACTAAGGCGAATGGATAACCACATGATAATCCAACCCTTTCTTAAAGATGATATCGCAGCCTTCCTAGGCCTTGCTGCCAGCGAGCGCTGGGTGGCCGAAGCCTGGGAATTCGATTTCCTTTTGACCACGTTCCCGGAAGGCTGCTTTTGCGTACGGGACGACTCGGGTGGTGCTGCCGGCTTTGTAACCTCATTGCTGCATGAGCGAAGCGGCTGGATCGGCAACCTGATCGTTGATAAACGGTATCGTGGCAAAGGTGTGGGCGAAACCCTGTTTGTCAATTCCCTGGATGCCTTGGGTAGGGCGGGTGCGGAAACCGTTTGGCTGACTGCCTCAAATATGGGCAAGTCTTTGTATGAGAAGCATGGTTTTTGCCGCATCGATACCATCATCCGCTGGACCGGCCAGGGCAAGAAGGGCATGGGTGCCGGTTGTTCACGTCCCGATGCCGTATTTGACCGGAATATCGATAGGTTGGGGTGGGGTGATCGGCGGGATGCCCTGCTGAACGTGATTGCCGGACGCGGAACCGTGGTGGCCGAAAGCAGCGCTTGTGCAGTTATCCAGCCCTGCGGTAATGCGGTCCAGGTTGGCCCATTAGGCGCCATGGATGCTGATGATGCAGCCAGAGTCATCGATGATGCCCTTGCGGGGATTCCGCACGGCATGAAGGTATATGTCGATGCCCCGGCCGGCAATAAAGGAGCGCTCAAGCTGCTTTTTGAGCGGGGATTCAGGAACCAGGGTTCCAATGAGCTGATGTATGCCGGAAAAAAACCGGAGTATCGGCCGGAATATATTTTTGGTTTGGCAACGATGGGCAGTTGTGGGTGATGCAGGCCCCCGGGGTTGGCAACCACACGGTTCGCCCCTGCGGAAACGGAGATCGATTATGAACGAACCAGCCATTATCATTGACGACACTACCCTGCGGGACGGCGAACAGACCGCCGGGGTGGTTTTCTCCAAACGGGAAAAGATCACCATCGCCCGCATGCTGGATTCCATCGGCGTGCAGGAGATCGAGTGCGGCATCCCGGCCATGGGTGACGAGGAGCAGGCAGGTATCAAGGCCCTGGTCGACCTGGGTCTCAACGCGCGCCTGATTACCTGGAACCGGGCCCTGATCCCCGAGATACAAGCCAGCATTGCCTGTGGCGTGCAGGCGGTTGATATCTCGCTGTCCGTGTCCGACCAGATGATTGCCCACAAATTGCGCAAGGATCGGGCTGCGGTCAAGGAACAGTTGAAAGTGGCCCTTGGTTTTGCCAAGCAGCACGATCTCTACGTGTCGGTCGGTGGCGAGGATGCCAGCCGCGCCGACCTGAATTTTCTGGTCGAGCTGATGGAGATCACCCGTGCCATGGGCGGGGACCGCTTCCGCTTCTGCGACACCCTGGGGATCATGGACCCGTTCGGCATATACGAAAAGGTCTCCTTCCTGCGGAAGGCGGTGCCTGACGTGGCTATCGAGGTGCACACCCATAACGACCTGGGCATGGCCACCGCCAATGCCATTGCCGGCATCAAGGCAGGGGCGCGATTTGTAAATACCACGATCAACGGGCTGGGCGAGCGTGCCGGGAATGCGGCCCTGGAAGAGGTGGTGATGGGGCTCAAGCATGCCTGCGCCATCGAAACCGGCATCGACACGCATCGTTTCCGCGAGATGTCGCTTTTCGTGGCCAAGGCATCACACCGGCCGCTGTCGGTTTCCAAGCCGGTGGTCGGGGAGCGGGTCTTTGCCCACGAATCCGGGCTGCACGCCGATGGCGTCATCAAGGACCCCCATAATTACGAAGGGTTTGACCCGGCCGAGGTGGGGCTGGAGCGCAGTATCGTGGTCGGTAAGCATTCCGGCACCAGTGGCCTGATCGAGCGCTACCGCAGCATGGGTATCATCATAGACCGCATCCAGGCCGAACCGATGCTGGAACGGGCACGCGCCATGGCCAGCAAGCGCAAGCGCGATCTATCCAACTGCGAACTGAGGGGTATTTACCAGGGAGACGATACGCTCCCCAAAGCTGCCTGAGGAGGAGATGACCATGTGCGAAACCGGAACCTCATTCATATCATTGAGCGAAGCGGCACGGCTTTTGGAAACAACGGAGATGCGGGTGTTGATGATGCTCAAGAAGCACGAGCTGGCCGGCAAGCTGGAAGATGAAGTCTGGTATGTTGACCGTGCCTCGCTCCAGTTGTGCGGCAAGCCAAAGGCCGCTGACGTCGTCAGGCAGGGCGGCTGTGGCGGCGGTTGCGGTGATGGCTGCGGCGGACATTAGAAAGTTAGAAGTTTTTCTGCGCCTTTGGCAGAAATAACTTCGTTAACGCACTTATCCTGTGCTGAAAGGAGGTTAGCATGGCTGTCACTGTCAGGGCATCCGATCTGAAGTTCAAATATCCCCGCGACGTCAAACACCGTGAGGATCCAAAATTCACGGGACTGCCGGACCATACCCCGTTCAATCGCGACGACCTTTACGATGTCCTGCCGGTGCTGTCTGCCGCAATGAACGCCCTGGACAGTAACGACGGGCAGGTGTTGCACCTGCTGGAGGACATCCTCAACGAGATGCCGCGCTTCATCGTCACCAGGGGAGAGGTCTTCGACTATCTGCAGGGGTCGGCACGAGAGTGCCTGCGGCGGTAGCGGGTCCCCTCATCATACTTCCCGGCTGTCATCACTCCACCTTGTCCAGGCTCAGCGCAAACGTCAGGTCCAGACCGGCCAACGGGTGGTTGCCGTCCAGGGTCACGCTGTTTTCGTTAGCAGCGGTCACGACCATGGTTCTGGTAATTCCCCCCTTGAACTCGATGCTCAATTTGTGACCAATGATAATCTCTTTCCCGGCAGGAAAAAGGTGCCGGGCCACGTTGATGATGTTTTCCGGAAGCCGCGGGCCGTAGGCTTCCTCGGCAGTAAGCACGATATTCTTCACCTCTCCTGCCAGCATGCCGATAATGGCACGCTCCAGTGCCGGAAAGACCTGCCCGTCGCCAATAGTGAATGTCTGGGGGCCGTGCTCATCGGTGCTGTGAAAAATCCGGCCATTATCCAGGGTGCCGATATACCTGATGGTGACGATACTGCCGATCTGTGCACATGTCATGGGATCATCTCCTTCCTCATCGATTGTCATGACGATGCAACTTTGTTGCCGTCTGAGCAGCCGACAGCAAAGCTCGGCGGCGAGATGGCCTGAGAACCCTGGTCAGCAGGGCTGGGACGGCATTGGGATATGCCGTGTGTCGATGCGAATGCTCTGAGCTTCCCCGATCGATTGTCAAAAATGGCTAAAAAATAGGCAACTGCTCTTCGGCCCGGCAGTATCCGCTTCGCAAGAGTTGATTTTTCGAGCCATTTTTTGAGGCAAAAATTATAACTAGCCGATAAATTGAAGTAATTTTGTTTGGCACGGCAAATGCTAAAGTAACGACAACCGGCTGCACCAGATGAAACAGGGCAGCATCCATACGATGATCCAGGCAAAGGCGCCTCCAGAAAACGGGGCGCCTTTTTATTTTGCCCCAGCCCCGAAACGGGATAGTGCGTTCACGAAACTATCTCTGCAACGACCGCGGAAACAGTTTCTGACTTACTAACACAAAACCCCACTGGCCACGGATTGGTGGCCGAAAGGAGCAACACAATGAGACAGATCGCAATTTACGGCAAAGGCGGCATCGGCAAATCAACCACAACCCAGAATACGGTGGCAGGCCTGGCCTCCATCGGCAAAAAGGTCATGATCGTCGGTTGCGACCCCAAGGCCGACTCGACCCGCCTGATACTGCACGCCAAGGCACAGAATACGGTTATGGATCTGGTGCGCGAACTGGGAACGGTTGAGGACCTGGAACTGGGAGATGTCATGAAGATCGGCTACGGCGACATCAAATGCGTCGAGTCCGGCGGACCCGAGCCGGGTGTCGGTTGTGCCGGTCGTGGTGTTATCACCGCCATCAACTTCCTGGAAGAAAACGGCGCCTACACCGATGACCTTGACTTCGTATTCTATGACGTCCTCGGCGACGTTGTGTGCGGCGGTTTCGCCATGCCGATCCGTGAAGGCAAGGCTGAAGAGATCTATATCGTTACCTCCGGTGAGATGATGGCCATGTACGCTGCCAACAATATCTCCAAAGGTATTCTCAAATATGCGTCTTCCGGCAAGGTTCGTCTGGCCGGTTTGATCTGCAACGCCAGAAAGACGGACATGGAGTTCGAACTGATCTCGGAACTCGCACGTCGTCTCGGCACCCAGATGATCCACTTCGTTCCTCGCGACAATCAGGTTCAGAGAGCCGAGCTGCGCAGAATGACGGTTATCGAGTACTCCCCTGAACATCCTCAGGCACAGGAATACCTGACGCTGGCCCAGAAGATTGCCGATAACAAGATGCTGGTTGTTCCGACTCCGCTGGAGATGGAAGAACTGGAAGAATTGCTGATGAAGTTCGGCATCATGGAAGCGGAAGACGAAGCGGTTGTCGGAGTAGCCGAGAAAGCTGCGTAAAGGGGCCATTAGTCAGACCTGTCGGACTAGTCTGACAGGTCTGACGAGTCCGACAAGACACCAAATACCAAGGAGTTTCCCATGTCAGACAAGATACGAAAAATAGAGGGTATAACCAAGGAATCGACAGAGGCGTTGATTGCCGAGACCCTGTCGATATATCCCGAGAAAGCCAAAAAGAAGCGCGCCCCCCATCTTGGCGCCAACGATCAGGGTTCCGGTTCTGCCTGCGTCAAGTCCAACAAGAAAACCGTTCCCGGCGTGATGAGTGCTCGCGGATGCGCCTACGCAGGAGCCAAGGGCGTCGTCTGGGGGCCGATCCGCGACATGGTGCATGTTTCCCATGGCCCGGTCGGCTGCGGCTGGTACTCCTGGGGCACCCGGCGCAACATGATGACCGGAATTACCGGTGTTACCAGTTTCCCGATGCAGTTCACCTCGGATTTCCAGGAAAAAGACATTGTCTACGGCGGCGACAAAAAACTGAAGACCCTGCTGGAAGAAGCCCACAACCTGTTCCCGCTGGCCAAGGGTATTTCGGTTCTTTCCGAATGCCCGGTCGGTCTGATCGGCGACGATATCACCCAGGTTGCCAAGACATCCTCCAAAGATCTGGACATCCCGATCATCCCCTGCAACTGCGAGGGGTTCCGCGGTGTGTCCCAGTCGCTCGGCCACCACATCTCCAACGACACCATTCGCGATTATATCATCGGTACCCGCGAATATGCCGAGCCGGAAAGCCCCTATGACATCGCCCTGATCGGCGAATACAACATCGGCGGCGATGCCTGGTCAACCAAGCCGCTGCTCGAAGAATGCGGTCTCAACGTCAAGGCCGTCTGGACCGGCGATGGAGAGCTGGACAAGATCGCTGCCACCCACAAGGTCAAGCTTAACGTCATCCACTGCTACCGTTCCATGAACTACATGTGCAAGGTTATGGAAGAGAAGTACGGCATCCCCTGGATCGAGCTCAACTTCTTCGGGCCGACCAAGATCAGGGAGAGCCTGCGCAAGCTGGCCGAGCTGTTCGATGACACCATCAAGGCCAAGGTGGAAGCCGTAATCGCCAAATACGATCCGATCATGCAGGGGATCATCGAAGAATACAAGCCGCGCCTGGACGGCAAAAAGGTCATGCTGCTGGTCGGCGGTCTCCGCCCGCGCCACACCATCGGCGCCTATGAAGACCTGGGCATGGATTGCGTCGGCTCCGGGTATGAATTTGCCCACAATGACGACTACGACCGCACCGCACCGGAAATGCCCGATGCCACCGTGGTCTACGACGACCCGTCCGAATACGAGTTCGAAAAGTTTGCCGATGCCCTGAAGCCCGACCTGATCGGCTCCGGCATCAAGGAAAAGTACGTGTTCCAGAAGATGGGTATCCCGTTCCGCCAGATGCACAGTTGGGACTACTCCGGGCCTTACCACGGCTACAAGGGGTTTGAGGTGTTTGCCAGAGATGTGGATATGGCGATCAATAGCCCCACGTGGAAGCTGGTCAAAGCACCATTTTAGGTGGAAGTCGGACTAGTCCGGCATGTCGGATCGGTCAGACAGATTAGACACAAAAATTGTGGTGGTGTAACGGATTAGTTTCCCGCCAAAGGAGATATACCATGTCAAACCTACTAGGACTTGAAGTCAAAACGATCGTCGAGACCACGCCGGAAGAGGTGGAGCGGGTCCAGAACTGGATCAATACCGACGAATATAAGGAAAAGAACTTTGCCCGCCAGGCGCTGGTAATCAACCCCGCCCATGCCTGTCAGCCCCTGGGCGCACAGCTGGCCGCCCACGGTTTTGAAGGGACGTTGCCGTTCGTGCATGGGTCGCAAGGGTGTGCTTCCTACTATCGTTCAACCCTGAACCGTCATTTCCGTGAGCCTGCTCCTGCGGTGTCCGACTCCATGACCGAAGACGGTGCCGTGTTCGGTGGCCAGAACAACCTGCACGAAGGCCTGGAAAACGCCTATACCATCTACAAACCGAAGATGATGGCGATCTTCACCTCCTGCATGCCGGAAGTTATCGGCGACGACCTGACCGCTTTCATCAAAAATGCCAAGCAGAAAAATTGTGTGCCCAAGGATCTGCCGCTCCCCTACGCCAACACACCCAGCTTCAACGGCACCCATATCCACGGCTACGACTCCATGCTGGTGTCGATTCTGCAGACGCTGACCGAGGGGAAACAGATCGATGGACGCTGCACCGGTAAGCTGAACCTGATTGCCGGCTGCGACTTCAATACCGGTGACTACCGCGAGTACAAGCGCATTCTGGAAGCGTTCGGCATTCCGCATACCATCCTGGCCGATCTTTCCGACAGCTTCGATTCTCCCTGCGACGGCAGCTATCACATCTACGCCGGGGGCACCAAGCTGGAGGATGCGGCCGACTCGATCAACGGTAAGGCCACCATTGCCATCGGCCCCTATGCCACACCGAAAACCTTTGGCTGGATCAAGGACACCTACTCCGGCAAGCATGTCACCTTGCCGATGCCGATGGGTATCGAAAAGACCGATGCCTTGATCATGAAAATCGCCGAACTGTTCGGCAAGGAAGTGCCCGAATCGCTGAGGAACGAACGCGGCCGCGCCGTGGATGCCATTACCGACTCGCATCAGTATATCCACGGCAAGAAATTTGCCGTGTACGGCGACCCGGATTATCTGATGGGCTATGTCTCCTTCCTGCTGGAAGTTGGCGCCCGTCCGCACCACATCCTTTGCAGCCGCGGCAGCAAAAAGCTCGAAAAAGAGTTGCAGGCGCTGCTGGACGGCTCCATGTACGGCAAAGGGTGCACGATTTACATGAACAAGGACCTCTGGCATCTGCGCAGTCTGCTGATGACCGATCCGGTCGATGCCGTCATCGGCGACAGCCACGGCAAGTTTGCTGCCCGCGACGCCAAAATACCACTGTTCCGCTTCGGGTTCCCAATATTCGACCGCGTCAACAAACATCGCTATCCGATCATCGGCTATCAGGGCGCCGTCAATATGCTGACCGAGATCTGCAACAAGTTCCTCGATATCAAGGATGAGACCTGTGAAGATCGATTCTTCGAGCTGATGAGATAGTACGGGCGAGCCTTTTCCGCCATCCCGGCAGATTTATAAAAGGGCACTCTCGAAAATCGAGGGTGCCCTTTTTGTATTACACCAGTGGTAAAGCGCACCAGGGATGGTTATAGTGTATGAATGGAGCGTGACCACGACATAGCCGGGACGCACGAGGAGGGATGGCTGGCGATCATTCCGGACCAGATCTCCGAAACATGTGCCGGCCGGCTCTCCGAGCGTCGTGCCCGTCTCTGGGCCTTGGTGCTGGATGCCCGTTCCGTCCCCTGCCGACTGGACATTTCCGAGGGAAGCTGGCACGTGCTGGTACCGTCGGATTCCCTTGCAACGGCGCTCTATGAACTGCGTCAATTCGAAGAAGAAAACCGCAACTGGCCCCTCCCTTCACCGCTTCCGCACCCCTTGACGGAAAACAGTCTGGCGACCCTCTCCGTCCTTATCCTTCTGGCCATTTTCCATAACATTATCCAGCTCGACATAGCATATTCACCCGACTGGATCGCTCTCGGCGATGCAGAGGCCGGCAAGATCCTGGATGGCCAATGGTGGCGCCTGGTCACCGCGCTCACCCTGCATGCCGATGACCTGCATCTGGTCAGCAATCTGGCCATTGGCGGGATCTTTATCCTGCTCCTCTGCCGGGAACTCGGTTCCGGCCTGGCCTGGGTCCTGATGCTCGGTTCAGGAGTCCTCGGCAATCTGGCGAATGCCTGGGCGCAAATGCCCAGCCATAGATCGGTGGGCGCCTCCACCCTGGTGTTTGGCGCAGTCGGTATCCTGGCCAGCCTCAGTGCAGTGCACTACCGGCAGCGTTTGCACCGGCGCTGGGCGCTTCCCGTTGCCGCGGCCCTGGCCTTGCTGGCGCTGTTGGGCACGGAGGGGAGGAATACGGACCTCGGTGCGCACCTGTTCGGTTTTGCCTTCGGGATTGTCCTGGGGCTGATCGCGGAATCCGTGATAGGGCGATATGGCCATCCGGGCCGGCTTCTCAATGCCGCGCTGGTCATACTCTGCATCGGTGTGGTCGCGATTGCCTGGTGGGCTGCGCTTATTGTGCAATGAGTTGCCTAATTTGTGGGCAATGTTGCCGGGGTGGGAGGGTGTGTATCGATAAATAGTCATTACAATCAATATGATAGGTGTTGTTATCAATGTTGGCACGCCAAATGCTCATAATCTGGCAGCACAACAGTTTTCGCGGACACACCCTGGCAAAGGCGCCAACCATTTATAACCATGGGGCGCCTTTGCCCGTTATGGTGCTCACGAGAGCTCACCCAAGAAAGGTGAGGGATGACTATGGCAAAGCCCGATTGGTACGATACCGATAATTGCGAGACCCACGACAAGGGCGCGCCCAAGTTCTGCAAGAAATCCGAGCCGGGTGAGGGGACCGAGCGTTCCTGTGCCTATGACGGCGCCCGTGTCGTGTTGATGCCGATCACCGATGTGATCCACCTGGTGCACGGCCCCATTGCCTGTGCCGGCAACTCCTGGGACAACCGCGGCGCCCGATCCAGCGGAGCGCAGCTCTATCGTCGCGGCTTCACCACCGAGATGCTGGAAAACGACATCATCTTCGGAGGAGAAAAAAAGCTCTATAAGGCCATTCTCGACTTGGCGGAACGGTATAGGGATCAGGCCAGGGCAATCTTTGTCTATGCCACCTGCGTGACCGCCATGACCGGCGATGATGTGGAGGCGGTGTGTACGGCAGCATCGGAAAAGGTTTCGATACCGGTCATCCCGGTCAATACCCCCGGTTTCATCGGCGACAAGAATATCGGCAACCGTCTGGCCGGGGAGATCCTGTTCAAATATGTGGTCGGCACTGCCGAGCCCCCTGCCCTGGGAGAATATCCCATCAACCTGATCGGCGAGTACAACATCGCCGGTGATCTGTGGGGCATGCTGCCGCTCTTCGACCGGCTGGGCATCCAGATTCTGTCCTGCTTCAGCGGCGACGCCCGATTTGAGGAACTGCGTTACGCCCACCGGGCCAAGCTCAATATCATCATCTGTTCCAAATCCCTGACCAACCTGGCCAAGAAGATGCAAAAAACCTATGGCATGCCGTATCTGGAAGAGTCCTTCTATGGCATGACCGATACGGCCAAGGCGTTGCGTGACATTGCCCGTGAGCTGGACAATATCGTGAATGGCCTGGAGAAGCGGGTCATGCAGGATCGGGTGGAACGGCTGCTGGAAGAGGAGGAGGCGAAATGCCGGCTGGCCATTGCCCCCCACCGGGCGCGGCTCGAAGGGAAACGGGCAGTGCTCTTCACCGGCGGGGTCAAGACCTGGTCCATGGTTAACTCGTTAAGCGAACTGGGGGTGGAGATCCTGGCGGCCGGGACGCAAAACTCGACCCTTGAGGACTTCTACCGCATGAAGGGGCTGATGCATCAGGATGCCCGGATCATTGAGGATACCTCGACGGCGGGGCTGCTGGCGGTCATGGCCGAGAAGATGCCCGACCTGATCGTGGCCGGCGGCAAGACCAAATTTCTGGCGCTCAAGACCAAGACGCCGTTTCTGGACATCAACCATGGCCGCTCCCATCCCTATGCGGGATACGAAGGCATGGTGACCTTTGCGAAGCAACTCGATATGACGGTCAATAACCCCATCTGGCCGGCCCTCAATGCGCCGGCACCCTGGGAGAAGAGCGAAGAGCAGGTGGCGAGCGATGTCGCTTTTGTTGCCGGGCATGCCGAGGCCTTTCTGGCCGAGGATATATCCGCCTCGCGGGTAAAGGTCTCCACCAAGGCAGCTACCGTCAATCCGCAGAAAAACTCCCCGGCCTTGGGCGCCACCATGGCATACCTGGGGATCCACAATATGCTGGGGCTGCTGCACGGCGCCCAGGGATGCTCGACCTTTATCCGCCTGCAACTATCGCGGCATTATAAGGAGTCCATTGCCCTGAATGCCACGGCCATGAGCGAGGACAGCGCCATTTTCGGCGGCTGGGAGAACCTGAAAAAGGGGATCGGCCGGGTGATCGAGAAGTTCGCCCCCGAGGTGGTGGGGGTTATGACCTCCGGCTTGACCGAGACCATGGGTGACGATGTGCATAGCGCCATTGTCCAGTTTCGCCAGGAACACCCCGAGCTGGGGCATGTACCCATTATTCATGCATCGACGCCTGATTACTGCGGATCGCTGCAAGAGGGGTATGCCGCGGCGGTGGAGGCGATCGTTTCCACCTTGGCGGAAGGTGGTGCCAAGGTGGCCGGCCAGGTAAACCTGCTGCCGGGTGCCCATCTTACGCCGGCAGATGTGGAAGAGCTGAAAGAGCTGGTTGAATCCTTTGGCCTGACAGTGCTGACGATACCGGATGTTTCCAATGCCATGGACGGTCATATAGATGATGTGGTTTCGCCGCTTTCGACCGGCGGCATAACGGTGGACGACATCAAAAAGGCGGGCAGCAGTGTTGCGACGCTGTACGTGGGAGATTCTCTGGCCAAGGCCGCTCTCAAGCTGAAAGATGCGTTTGCGGTGCCGGCCTATGGTTTTACCTCGCTGACCGGGCTGGCCGAGACCGACCGCTTCATGGAGACCCTTTCCGTTATCAGCGGCCGCCCGATCCCGGATAAGCACCGCCGCTGGCGGAGCCGGCTGATGGATGCCATGGTGGACAGCCATTACCAGTTCGGCACCAAGAAGGTGGCCCTGGCTTTGGAGTCGGATAACCTCAAGACATTGACCGGATTCCTGGCCGGTATGGGGTGCGAGATCCAGGCGGCGCTTGCCGCGACCCGTACCCGCGGGTTGGATGGGTTGCCCTGTGCAAATGTCTTTGTGGGTGATCTGGAGGACTTGGAAACCGCTGCGAAAGGGGCCGATCTGATCGTTGCCAATTCAAACGGCAGGCAGGCGGCGAACAAGCTCGGGATAGGGGCGCACCTGCGGGCCGGACTGCCCGTTTTTGACCGGCTGGGCGCCCACCAGAAGGTGTGGGTCGGCTATCGCGGTACGCTGAACCTGGTCTTTGAGACGGCAAACCTGTTTCAGGCTAACGCGAAAGAGGCGCAAAAACTGGCACACAATTGAAAATCAACTGCCACAGAGGGCACAGAGAACACAAGATTTAGAACCCAATGAGTGGGCTTAAAGGATGAACGGGATGGATCTCTGTGGCAAAAAGGGGTTTACCATGAAAATCGCATTTTCCACATCAACCGGCGAAACCATTGATCAACATTTTGGGCAATGTCACAGCTTCCATGTCTGGGAGGTGGGGCCCGATGAGGCTGCCTTTCTGGAGATTGTCACTGTTGGCGAACATGGCGGTGACGAGGAAGATCGCATTGCAGCGCGCGCAAAGGCCCTCTCGGAGTGTGCCATTGTCTATACCATGCAGATCGGTGGCCCGGCTGCGGCCAAACTGATAGCACAAAAGATTCACCCCATGAAGACCAACAGCGAGGTGAGCCTGAAGGCGACCGTGGAACGCTTTCAGGAGGTGCTGCGCGGCAATCCGCCCCCCTGGCTGCGTAAGGCAATGAACAAGGGACCGCACACATCATTTCTGGACGACTAGTCCTGCACAACACGAAAAGGAGAAACGACATGGCGTACATTACAGGATTAACGAGAGACAAGCAGGAGTGGACACCGCAATTCATAAAGACTATTGATGAGGAAACCTGCATCGGCTGCGGTCGCTGTTTCAAGGTCTGTACCCACGACGTCCTGGCCTACGAGGAACTGGATGAGGATGATTCGGCCAAGATGTTCATGAAGGTGGCCAATCCGGGTAACTGCATCGGCTGCGAAGCCTGCGGCCGGACCTGTTCAAAGAAGTGCTTCACGTTTGAACCGGTCGTTGCATAGCGAGAGAGCTCTTCCGGAGCTGGCGGCGCTTTAATGGACTCCGTTAAGGAGGTTTAGTTATGCTTATTGCAGTTGCATCAAAAGACGGCAGGGAGATCAACCAGCACTTCGGCCATGCCGAACGCTTCCTGATCTATGATGTGGATGGTGGCGACGCCAAGCTGGTGGACGAAAAGAAGGTGGAACGTTATTGCAGCTTCGATCCCGAACATCCGTTGCGCGTCCATATCTTGCAAGGTATTGCCGAGGCTCTGGGCGGTTGCCGTGCGGTAGTGACCGCCCAAATGGGCGAGCATCCCAAGGGTGAGCTTGAGAAGCTCGGGGTGGAGCCGTTTGTCATCAGCGGGCCTATCAAGGCGACCTTGGTGGAGTTGGCCAAGATACTCTGAAACAAAGTCTGCATCTTCACAACGAGGTGATGACCCATGGCTACCGGCTCATTCAACTACTGCAACCTCCCGCCGTGGGTCATTGCCTCGCGCCACTTCAACGACAACCCTCAACCGCTGGAGATCCAGGGGGTCAAGGAGGCTAACCGGTTTTTGTTCGAGAAGCTGGCTAGCATCCCTTCCCAAGAGGAGCGCGCCCTGGTCTTCAACGACTTCATGTCGGTGAAGTTCCAACTTCATAATTGGCAGCAACAGACCACCGATACCGCCAGAAAGAGCATCAGAAACAGCTACCTTCGTTTCCTGCGTGGCTGGATGATGGATTCCAATTCGGTGGAGGGGGCGGTGCTCAAGCGCTGGGTGGAGAGCCGCACGGGGGTCGTGCCGACCTTTCACCGCGCCCGTATTTCGGGTATCCACAGCGAGGCGTATTACGACTACTCCGTGGATGTTGTCAGGGGGAGCGCCCGCACCAATGCCATCCAGTCCCAACTCGACCTGCTGTATGAATACTGCCAGTTCGAGCTGCCCCGAAAATTTCCCGATGTGATGAGTATACTCCTCTATCGTGGCACCTATGACGCCAGTGAGCATGATGTTCTGGAACAGATCGGCAAGCGCGAGCAGATCGTGCGTCTCAATAATCTGGTGTCGTTTACCTCGGACGAGGAACGGGCATGGGAGTTTGGTTCCACGGTGTGGGAGGTGCGGGTGCCGCTCTGCAAGATCGTTTTTTACAACGATCTGCTTCCCGGAAGCATCATGAAAGGGGAGGGGGAATATCTGATTATTGGCGGTGAATATCGGGTCCGTCAGGTCATGTGCACCGTCTGACCTCGAATCGGTAACAGGTTGACTACAACAAGGGCGGAGTGGTTATTTGCCGCCCCGCCCGTTCAGAACACCGTACATGCCGTGCGCCATTATTTGATGGGGATATGCTGTACGGTCCGTTTCCCGGCAATCTTCGGAATCTTGACCTCCAGCACACCATCAGCGAAGTTGGCCACCACATGGTCCGTGTCCAGACCTTCCGGCAATCTCACCGTCCGGCTGAATTTCCCGTAGGAACGTTCAAGCCTCAGGTAATCTCTCCGGTCAACCTTTTCCTCGGTCTTTTTCTCGCCGGTGATTTCGAGGAGATTCTCTACCAGTTTGACCTCGACCTCGTTCTTGGTCAAACCTGGCAGATCTGCCTTCACGACGATCTTGCCTTCATCCTCGAAGACGTCTACCGCCGGCGACATGGTGCCCGCTTTGGCGAGTTCACCCAGCAACCCTCGGAACGGCATTGTGCCAAATCCCGTCATCGGCCGATGAAAGATCTCGTTCATCATCCGTTCCATTTCATCTACAAGGGCCGGCAATCGGGTTGTTTCAAGCCAGCTTCCCCGTGTTTCGGGAGCACGTTCACCTGTTGTGATCGGCACGGTCCCTTTTTCTGCGGTGTCGCGTACAGCCTTGAGATGTGTCGCGCCTCTCATGATTCATACACCTCCCTTTCTATTTATTCTTCCTAACAAATAAATTATAGCAACATGAAAACGAATGTCAATATCGCAAAACACGGCATTTTGCCCGAGTCGCCATGGAGGCATCGCGGATTCGGGCCGCAGTACGGGTCAGCGTTATTCTTCTTGAAGCAAATGTAGTTTTTGCGTAGACTTTACCCATGTCGGCGAATGGCCGTTTTTTGATCTATTCACCCGAGAGGATATCATGAGTATTGCCCAAAAGGTCATGTCCATTGCCGTGGATGCCCGCCAAGCCTCGTTTGAGATGGCACGGCTTTCCACGGGCGTCAAGAACGAGATGTTGCTCAAGATGGCCGACGCCCTGGAGCGGGAGGTTGGCCACCTGATTGCCGAGAACCGCAAGGACCTGCTGGTCGGGGAGCAGAAGGGGCTCTCCGGTGCCATGCTGGACCGGTTGATGCTGGATGAAAAACGCATTGCCGGTATTGCCGGCGCTTTGCGCGAGGTGGCTGCCCTGCCCGATCCGGTGGGCGAGGTCACCAAGATGTGGAAGCGCCCCAACGACCTGATGATCGGCAAGATGCGCATCCCGCTGGGGGTGATCGGCATCATCTACGAATCGCGCCCCAACGTGACCGCCGATGCGGCGGCCCTCTGCCTCAAGGCGGGCAATGCCGTGATTCTGCGGGGAGGCTCCGAGGCGATCAACTCCAACCTGGCCATTGCGGCCACCCTGCACGGGGTGATGGCCGGAATGGGCATCCCGACGGCTGCCCTGGCACTGATACCGTTTGTTGAGCGGGAAGGGGTGCTGGAGATGCTCAAGCAGGAAGAGTCCATCGACCTGATCATTCCCCGCGGCGGCGAAAGCCTGATCCGCTTCGTGGTGGAAAACTCGCGCATCCCGGTCATCAAGCACTACAAGGGGGTTTGCCACTGTTTCGTGGATGCAACGGCCGACTTTGCAAAGGCCGAGCGGATCATTATCAACGCCAAGACCCAGCGCCCCGGTGTCTGCAACGCCCTGGAGACGCTGTTGATCCATAAGGATGTGGCGGCCGAGTTTATTCCTCGCATTGCGGGTGCCTTGGAGGGGCTCAAGGTGGAGCTGCGCGGCGACGAGGAGTTCCGCAAGTTCGCCCCCAACGCCAAGCAGGCTACGGAAGAGGATTGGCATGCCGAATACCTGGACCTGATCCTTGCCTGCCGGGTAGTGGCGGATATGGACGCGGCCATCGCCCACATCAACCGCTACGGTTCGCTGCACACCGAGTCCATCATCACCAGCGACTACAGCCGTGCCCAGCGTTTCATCCGCGAGGTTAACTCCAGTTGCGTCATGGTCAACGCATCCACCCGCTTCGCCGATGGCGGCCAGTTGGGCCTTGGGGCCGAGATCGGCATCTCCACCACCAAGCTCCACTCATTTGGCCCCATGGGGCTGGAGGACCTGACAACCACCAAGTTCATCGTGTATGGGGACGGGCAGGTCAGGGAGTAACATTCGATTCAAATCAAACAAAAACGCCCCGCCGGGATCATTCCGGCGGGGCGTTTTTATTAGTCTGCTAATGGGTTTAGTTAGTTGGTCGTTTTTTGAAATCAAGAAGCCCATTTTTTCCAAGCACGTTGTTCAAAACATCCAGTGCAGACTGAACATCGGAAATATCATCTTCTTTCAAAACGATCATTTGGTCGCCCGAAAATAGTTTGGCGATTTCTACGTCCAGAGCGTTTGAAATACCCAACAATGTGTCGAGGCTCGGATTTACAGTTCCCCGCTCTATCTCACCGATAAACTTATAGCTCAAGGTGGCAAACTCGCCTAATTCCTCCTGGCTCCACCCTCTTGCCTTCCTAAGAAATCTTATTCGATCTCCGACGAGTCGTCTAATCTCTATTGGTGTCATTCCTTTAGTCATGTAGGAATTGTATGTGCTTTTATGGTGGTCAAAAACCCTGTATTGGTGTTATATAAACTGTGTTTAATACCATTTGGTTGCTTTGGGGAATGAATGGCCCGTATTGAAGATGAAATAGGCAAGATTGCCGATCCGGTTTTACGCGCCACATTGTTTGATGAGGTAAAGAAGCTCAAGACGGAAAAACGGTTCGGGCTTGTGTTTGAAGAACACTTACCGGAGTTGGTGCCGGTCTATGGGGCAAAGGTAAAGGCCCGCAGTCTGGTTGCCCGTCGTGGCCGGACGTTTACAGAGACATTCAAGGTTGTGCGGGTGCATGAAGGCATGGCCGAGGTAGAGAAGAACGATGGTAGCCGGGAGAATATTCCGGTTGATGAATTGACAGTTGTTCGGCGTTTCGGAGAGCCTATTTATCCCGCCTTGCGACCATTCGACCGCGTCAGAAACGGTGATACCTCCCAACCTCATCATATCCTGATTGAAGCCGATAACTACCACGCCCTGCAACTGCTGGAATATTGCTATTCAGGCAAGGTGGACTGCATTTACATTGATCCGCCTTACAATACCGGAGCCAAAGACTGGAAGTACAACAACGATTACGTGGACGGTAACGACACTTGGAGGCATAGCAAGTGGTTGTCGATGATGACAAAAAGGCTGGAACTGGCAAAGCGACTGCTAAAGCCGGATACCGGCGTATTAATCGTGACGATTGATGAGCACGAAGTCCATCATCTAGGGATGCTTTTGGAAAAGCTCTTTCCCGATGCTTACAGACAAATGGTAACAATAGTCAGCAACCCAAAAGGGAACACGCAGGGCCGCTTTTCGCGTGTTGAAGAACATGCGCTTTTCTGCTTTATGCAGAAAGCGATGGTAGTTCATCAGCCTGATGATTTGCTTACATCGAATAATGGCCCCACAAAGTCCGTACGTTGGGCAAATTTATTGCGTTCAGGCTCAAATGCCAGAAGGGTTGATAGGCCAGGTTTATTCTATCCCGTATTTATAGACGAAGATAACGGTGCAGTACTTGATACTGGAGAACCACTGCCTTTATCAGAAGAACCAGATTTTGAGCTTTCCTTGAATGGTCATCGTGCTGTTTGGCCAGTTAGAAGTGATAGCAGTCTTGGGAATTGGAGTGTAGGGCCTATCTCACTTAAAGAGCTGATAAAAAAGGGATACACATCACTTGGGCGTTATGATTCTGCTCGTAACACTTTCAGCATTGCCTACCTAAACAAAAAACCCCAAAAACAAATTGAATCAGGAGAGATAACAATAGTTGCACATGATAACCTGAGGAACTCTGTTACGCTCGAATATACGGAAGGAATTTCAAGAACACCAAAAACGGTATGGTACAGGCGGTCACATGATGCAGGATCAAACGGATCAGATTTCATAACAAGTATTCTTGGAAAATCAAAATCATTTTCATATCCAAAGTCGATTTATGCAGTACGTGACTCAATCGCTTCAATTGTTAGTAATCGTACTGACGCAATTGTGGTTGATTTCTTTGCTGGTAGTGGCACAACTCTGAACGCTGTAAATCTCATGAATACAGCGGATAAAGGCAATCGGCAGTGCATCCTTGTTACCAATAATGAAGTTTCAGAGGAAGAGACAAAGTCCCTAACCGAGCAAGGATGTCAGCTTGGCACTGATGAGTGGAACAAGTACGGCATCTGCCAGTCCGTAACCTTCCCCCGCAGCAAATACACCATGCTTGGCCGTCGGGATGACGGCAGCGAGCTTGAAGGGGAGTATCTAACCGGGCGCACGCTGACAAAGGAAAAGGCCCGCAGCTTCAAACAACTTGGTTTTGTAGAGGGGCGCTTGTTGTCCCTGGCGCAACGCAAGCAGCTTGTGGCCTTGATTGACAAGTTGCCGCAATCGAAGATAACGGCTGACATGCCGTTTTTTGTGGATGAGGAAATTCCAGCATCTATCTTGTTTGACATCCGGCAGGCCGAGGCATGGCTAGAAGCCCTGGAGGATCAGGAACACATCACCGACTTTTACCTTGTGACACAGGAAAATAGGGCATTCACCAGCATCAAACAGCAGGTTCAAGAGCTGCTTGGCCCTGTGCTGCTGGAGGAAGAAGAGAAACGCCCGATGAAAGACGGCTTTCCGGCTAATCTGGAATATTTCAAGCTGGATTTCCTTGACCCGGCTGAGGTGCAGATGGGGCGGCAATTTGCGGCTATCTTGCCGGTTCTCTGGATGATGGCCGGGGCGCGTGGCCCGCTGCCTAATGCTCCAGATCCTCATGCGTCCTGGCTGATTCCGGCTGATTGTTCTTTTGCCGTGCTGATTCAAGAAAGGCGCTTCAAGGAGTTTCACAGGAAGATAGAAGGCAGAAATGACCTAACGCATGTTTTCATCGTCACCAATTCCAACAGCACCTATCACAATCTGTGGGAAGAACTGGAAGTCTCCCATGTAGTACAGCTTTACAAGGATTATCTGCAGAACTTCAAGATCAATTATGGCAAGGATTAGGCTATGAAACTGGAACTGATGGATTTTCAGAATAATGCGGTTGATACGCTTATCAAACGACTGAAGCAAGCCAAACGTGACCTTGAAGATGGTGATCCACAGGCGGTTATTCTTTCATCCCCTACAGGTTCGGGCAAGACGGTAATCACTACCGCCTTGATGGAGGAAATTCTGGAGGGCTCCGACCAGTTTGAAGGGGAGCCGGACGCTGTGTTTCTCTGGCTTTCAGATCAGCCAGAACTAAATGAACAATCCCGCAAAAAGATTGCCGATACCTGTAGTCGGTTCCGCCCCCATGACCTGATTGTTATTGATCCAAACTTTGACCGGGAGACTTTTGAAGGTGGGAAGGTCTATTTCCTGAATATTCAGAAGCTGGGCAAGGATAAGCTGCTGACCAGCAAAGGAGATATGCGGCAATACACCATTTGGGAAACAATTGGCAACACTTCAAAAAGCCTTCGGGGAAAATTCTACCTGATTGTAGATGAAGCCCATAGGGGAACGAGGATCACCACAAAAGAAGCTAGTGTTCAGGAAAGCATCCTGCAAAAGTTTGTCAAAGGTTCGGGCGAGATTCCGCCGGTTGACCTGATTTTGGGGATGTCGGCAACTCCGCAACGGTTTGTAAAACTGCTGGAATCGGAAACAAACAGGACGCCACGTAAGTGTGAGATACCGACGGAAGAGGTACGATCGTCAGGACTGTTGAAAGAGCGGATTATCCTGTTTTACCCTGATGCCAGCGATCCCAGCGACATGACGCTGCTGGCAACGGCTGCCCGCCGATGGAAAGAAATACGGGACGCTTGGAACGTCTATATTGACGAGCAGAAGGACAAACAGCCGGTTTACCCTGCAATGGTGATTCAGGTTGAAGATGGCGGCGACAACAGGCTTACCCGAACAGACCTTGAACAGGCATTAAAGACGCTGGAACAGGAACTTGGCCCGATCAGCGATGATGAGTTGGCACATAGCTTTCAGGAAGATCAGGCTTTCACTGTGGGGCATCACAAAATCCGTAAAATTGAGGCATCGCGGATTCAGGAAGAAATCGGAATCAAAATCATTTTTTTTAAGATGGCATTAACTACCGGTTGGGACTGCCCTCGCGCCGAAGTGATGATGTCATTCCGCAGGGCACAAGATCACACCCTAATTGCCCAGCTTATCGGGCGAATGATTCGTACCCCACTTGCCCGGCGTATTGAAGGGCGTGAACTGCTGAATACGGTTTCGCTGTATTTGCCGCATTATGACAAGGAAGGAGTAAACCAGGTTGTAACACGGCTGAAAAGCGATCCTGATTATGTCCCCCCGATTGATGTTGAAGAGGGGGCAAAGCTTGTGACCTACAAGCAGGATCAGTCCTGCAAGGATGCTATTGATGAACTTTCCGGCCTGCCGGTTTACAAGGTGGACAAGATACGCAAGGCATCCAACACCCGGCGGCTGATGCGGCTTTCCCGGCTTTTAACCATGTTGCACGAGATTGACCTTGATGCGTGGGATGATTCAAAGAAGTTGGTTATTGAAACGCTGGATGCGGAAAAAGAACGGTTGCGCCGGGATGATCCCGATTTCGACAGGAAGGTTGCCGAGTGTACCGAAATCAAGGTGAATGCCGTTACCATCGAGCAAGGAACCTGGCGCGATCTTGGTGGTAGCTCAATCACTGTGCGCCGTGACGATCATAATATTGATGACCTGTTTAACCGTGCCGGCCAGAAGTTGGGTGAAGGACTGAATGTTGATTACTGGCAGGCCCACTATGACGAGGACGAACCAACACGGCCAAAGCTGGAGTTGGTCTTTATTCTGCAAAATGAGCCTGCATGGGAAGGATTGGAAAAAGAGTGTGGCAAGCGCATTGAAAACTTGTTCACCAAATACAAGGCGGCAATCAGGAATCTGACATCATCAGAGCGTGAAAAATACAACAAGGTAAAAGAAATTGCCAAGGAACCGGAAGCGCTTGAAATGCTGCCACCGGCTGAGATCATGGTCGGCGTTGATAAGAAGGACGGCTGCGGATACAGCCGTTTTGACAAGCATCTATATATCGACGATCAAGGCGAATATTGGGCAAAACTGAACACGTGGGAAACCCCTGTCATTCAGACGGAGATTGCCAAAGATGAGGTCGTTGGCTGGCTACGCAATTATGACCGCAAGCAGTGGTCGCTTTCTATGCCGTATGATTTCCAAGGGACTACTAGTCCTATGTATCCTGATTTTCTGGTGGTGCGGAAAGATGGCAGCGGCTATCTGGTTGATATTCTGGAACCACATTCATCAAGCCTGACTGACAGCTACGCCAAGGCACAGGGACTTGCCAAGTACGCGCTGAAACATCATGAAGATTTTGGCAGGATTGAGCTAATCCGGATAGTAGGCGGCAATATAAAGCGGCTTGACCTGAATGATGATGAGACACGGCGAAAGGTGCTGATGGTGGATACAAACGCCGGACTTGATTTGATTTTTGATGGGGTGAGTTGATGCCCATGCCGTTAAGCATGAGGCCGTATTCAAGTTCCTCGGCGGCTTGCCATCGCGGTGCCGAGGGGCTGCTGCCTTGCGGTAGTCTCACAATCCCGATTTATAGGAAATCCGCCGAGAGCCGATTCATTTACCATTCGCACCAACAGGATCCGGGTTATATCAGCCAGGGACATGCACCGAAAGGAGCGTGCAGTATATGAACAAGAAACTTAAACAAATCCCAAAGTTTGCCAGTGAGGCTGAAGAGCGGGAGTTCTGGTTGACTCATGATTCGACTGATTATTTTGATTGGTCAAAGGCGCAACGGGTCTCTTTCCCTAACCTGAAACCAACGACTCAATCCATTTCCTTGCGGCTGCCGCTTTGGATGCTGGATTCAATCAAGACCACCGCCAACAAGCAGGATGTGCCGTATCAATCGCTCATCAAGGTCTGGCTGAACGAGAAGCTTGAAGAAGTGCACCACGGGGCCAAGGTGAAAGCTTGAACATATTACTGTCAAAAGATTCTCAAAAGTCCGCCTGGAGTTAGGGGAGTTCGTTCCGTAACACGATATTTACTTGTATTCTCAGATAAAAACTGCCATAGTACGAATACTTCCGGACGGGCCTCGAGCCCGTCCTTTTATTTTGAGAGAAATCGTGAGAGAAATCGAGGAGCTTGTTACCATGCAGGAGAGAATCAGAAACATCGCCATTATTGCGCACGTCGACCACGGCAAGACCACGCTTGTTGACGCCATGCTCAAACACTCCGGGGTTTACCGGGAGAATGAAGCCATCACCGAGCGGGTCATGGACTCGAACGACCTGGAAAAGGAACGCGGCATCACCATCCTGGCCAAGAACCTCTCCATTCACCACGGCCCTTACAAGATCAACATCGTCGATACCCCCGGCCACGCCGACTTCGGCGGCGAGGTGGAGCGGGTGCTCAAGATGGTCGATTCCGTGCTCCTGCTGGTGGACGCCCTGGACGGTCCCATGCCCCAGACCCGCTTCGTGCTGAAGAAGTCCCTCGACCTGGGGCTCAAGCCGATCGTGGTCATCAACAAGGTCGACCGGCCCGGCTCCCGTCCTGACGAGGTGCTGAACATGGTATTCGACCTGTTCTGCGAATTGAACGCCTCGGATGACCAATTGGACTTCCCCGTGGTCTACACCAGCGCCAAGATGGGTTACGCCATGTTGGACATGAACTCAAAGGCCACCACCATGGAGCCGCTTTTTGCAGTGGTGGAAGCTAACGTCCGCCCCCCCAAGGGTGACGCCAACGCGCCGTTCCAGATGCTGATCGCCAACATCGATTACAACGATTACATCGGCCGCATGGCCACCGGCCGTATCTTCAACGGCAAGGTCAAGGCCGGTGAAACGGTAGCCATGATCAAGCAGGACGGCACCGTTACCAAGGGGCGCATCACCAAGCTGCTGGGTTACGAAGGGCTTAAACAGGTGGATATCGAAGAAGCGGGCACCGGCGATATCGTTACTGTTGCCGGTTTCGAGGAGGTCAGTATCGGCGAAACCCTGGCAAGCGCCGAGAACCCCATTGCCGTGCCGTACGTCTCCATCGACGAGCCGACGCTGGCCATGAACTTTATCGTCAATACCTCTCCCTTTGCCGGGCGCGAGGGGAAATGGGTCACCTCCCGCAATATCCGCGACCGACTGACCAAGGAGCTGCGTACCAACGTCTCCCTGCGGGTGGAGGACACCGACTCACCGGATACCTTCAAGGTTTCGGGCCGTGGCGAACTGCACCTGTCGATCCTGATCGAGAACATGCGGCGCGAAGGGTTCGAGTTGGCGGTTTCCAAACCGGAGGTTATCATCCGCGAGAAGAACGGCGTCAAGATGGAGCCGATGGAATACCTGGTGGTGGACGTGGCTTCCGAATTCCAGGGTGCAATCATCGAGAAGATGGGACCGCGCAAGGGTGAGATGGTGGCAATGGCCCCCATGGGCGAGATGGTCCGCCTGGAGTTCGTGGTCCCGGCTCGCGGCCTGATCGGCCTCAGGGGCGAGGTGCTGACCGATACCCGCGGCACGGCGGTCATGACCCATACCTTTCACGAATATGCCCCCTACAAGGGTGACATCCCCGGCCGCAAGAACGGCGTGCTGATGGCCATGGAACATGGCGAGACCACAGCCTACTCCCTGGACGCCCTGCAGCCGCGCGGCATCCTCTTTATCGGTGCCGGCGTCGAGGTTTACGGCGGCATGATCATCGGCCAGCACGCCAAGGATAACGACCTGGACGTCAATCCCTGCAAAGGCAAGAAGCTCACCAACGTGCGCGCCTCAGGGACCGACGACGCCATCAAGCTTACCCCGCCGCGTCTCCTGACCCTGGAGCAGGCGCTGGAGTTCATCGACGACGACGAACTGGTGGAGGTAACGCCCCTCTCGATCCGCCTGCGCAAGAAGGAGTTGGACCCGACCCGGCGCAAGCGGGCCGCGAAATAGCAACGTAGTCGCCGACTGTCATAGAGACATCAAAAGGGGGCATTGTCGCAAGGCAACGCCCCCTGTTTTGTTGATTCTCTATCCGGTGGGGAGGGCGTTGCAACAGATAATCTGTCGATTTTTCACGCACGGGGTGCTATAGTTTCCGCATTGAAGCTGAATTGATCGGGTTTGGAGGGCGCAGGTCATGACTCAACAGAAAATCTATCTGGTCGGTGCCGGTATCGAGGGATGGGAAGGGTTCGGCTCCAAGGCGCTGGAGGTCATTGCCCTTTCCGAGGTGATGGTCGGCCACCAGCGGCACCTGGACATCTTCCCCGATTTCAGCGGAGATAAGATGCCCTTGGGCGACCTGCCTGAACTGCTGGATTTTCTCAAAACGACCGGAAAGCATGTGGTCGTGCTGGCCACGGGCGATCCCAACTTCTTCGGCATAGCCCGTTTCCTGCTGCGGAACCTCCCCAAGGAACGCATCGAGATCTTTGCCAATGTCACCAGCATGCAGTACGCCTTTGCCCGCATCAAGGAGCCGTGGGACGATGCCATCTTTGTCTCGGTTCACGGGCGGGGCATGCATCCGGCGGTCGATAAGATCGTGGCGGCTGAAAAGATCTGCGTTCTGACCGACAAGATCAACACCCCGGCGGCCATTGCCGCCGAACTGATCGACCGGGGAGCGGAAGGTTACGAGGCGTGGTTGTGCGAAGACCTGGGCCTTGGCAGCGAGAAGATCACCCGCAGCGATCTGCGCGGCCTGCTGGATATCACCAGTTCCGAGCTCAATATCCTGATCCTGATCAAGACCTATGAACCGAACCTGACCCAGTACCCGCTAATCGGCATCGACGACGACGAGTTCCAGACCTCCAAAAAACTGATCACCAAACAGGAGGTGCGTGCCGTTACCCTGGCCAAGCTCCAGTTGCAAAACGACCTGGTCATGTGGGATATCGGGGCGGGGAGCTGCTCGGTTGCCATCGAGGCCTCGAACCTGATGCCCAACGGGCGTATCTACGCCGTGGAGCAGAACCCCCAGTGCATCGCCTTCAGCCGGGAAAACCTGGGCAAGTTCGCGGCCCGCAACGTCAAGCTGGTGGAGGGTGAGGCGCCGGAAGTGCTGGATGGGCTGCCCGATCCGGACCGGGTATTCATTGGCGGCTCCGGCGGACAGTTGGAGGAGATCATTGCCACGGCTGACAGTCGGCTCAAGCCAGAGGGGCGCATCGTGCTCAACGCCGTGACCCTGGATACCCTTACCAGGGCGGTGGAGTTCATGGAAGATCACGGTTTTACCGTTGAGGCTACCTGCGTCAATATTGCGAAGACCCGCAACCTGACCGAGTACAAGATGTTCGAGGCCCAGAACCCGGTCTACGTGATCACCGCCTGGAAGGGCAACCAGTAGTGGCGACACTGTTTGCCGTCGGTGTGGGCCCCGGTGATCCGGAACTGTTGACCCGAAAGGCCGAACGTGTCCTGCGCAGTGCGGATGTGGTGCTTGCCCCGGTGTCCAACCCGGCCGAGGCGAGCGTGGCCCTGGAAACGGTGCGGGAGTTCCTGGACGAGGGGCGTCAGGAGATCGTGGTTCACCAGTTTCCCATGACCTCGGACCCTGCCCGTCTGATCCCGGCCTGGAATGAGGCCGCCGCCCTGGTGGCCGGCCGGATTGCCGCCGGCAAGGACGTTGCCTTCATCACCATCGGCGACCCGCTGTTTTACTCCACCTTCATCTATCTGCTGCGTATCTTCCGCGAGAATTACCCCCATATTCCAGTCGAGGTCATTCCCGGTATTTCCAGCATCAATGCCTCTGCCGCTCAAGCCCTGGCCCCTTTGGTCGAGGGGGATGAGCGCATGATTGTCGTACCCGCCACCGCCGGTATTGACAAGATCGGCGAGGCGCTGGCACGATACGAGACCGTGGTGCTGCTCAAGGTAAAGCCGGTTTTTGCCGATATCCTGGAGCTGCTCCGGCAGATGGGACGGGAGCGGAGCACGGTCTTTGTCGAACGGGTGGGGAGCGCTCGGCAGAGGGTGTTGACCGATTTTGCCGAGATTGCTGCCCATTCGCCGGATTATCTCTCGCTGATGATCATAAGGTAACAAGATAACAAGAAAAAGCCCTTCCGGAGACATCCGGAAGGGCTTTTTTTATTGAAGTGAAGGTATTCGTGGGCTACAGGGTGCTTCCCGTGGCGGGGACAATCGCGTCGGTCGGGGCTTTTGGGGCCTCGACAGTCGGCGCGGCAGGCTGGACCGGTGGTGGCGCAACAGCGGGGGGCGGAGCGGGTGTCGGTGCGGTCATTGCCGGTGCTGCTGCCGGAGTTGCTTTTTTCTCCTTGTCGGGGTCGTATTTCAGCAGGGAAATCATCTCATCAAACTGCTTGCCATAGACGTTGGATTCCTGGGTCTCACGCAACAGCAGATCCTTGCGTTTCACATCAAGGGTGCGTTTGATCCCTTCGAGAGTCTTGAATTTTACGTTTGTGGAGGTGGATAGATTGGCATCGGACTCGCTGAAGTCCGGATACTGCAGATTGATCATGGGGTCATAGGCCAGGATGCGGCTGCGAAAGTTTGGATATTCCCACATGATGGTGCCGTCGGCGTCAAGGATCTGGGCGGTCATGATCAGGTAGTTGTACTCGCTGGTCATGGATTTCATGAGGTTGCTGGAGGATATCTTGTCAGTCATTCCCAGGCCGCTGACTACAACGAGCATAACCGCATCCAGATTGTTCTTGCGGATGTAATCCCGTAACCCGTCGGTTTTCCAGAAGTACTTATTGTAGCGGATCGTGGCGTCATCACGTTTTTCGCGGCGAAAGAACAGGTTGGCGAAAACCTGCCGGGGATCGCCGTCCAGCAGAGCCACCGTGTAGAAATTACCGGTTCCCTTGAGTTTGCGGACGAATTGCGGTTCGTAGATCCGGTTCGCATCGGAAAGGAGGGTGATCAACTCATCCTTCTGCGGGTGTTTGATGTCGGAGTCGGCATCGATCATGATGGGTGCGACACCGAGTACCCGCACCTTGTTGGTGAAGTTTTCAACCGGGACATTGAAGTGATTTTGGGCACAGCCAAACACGAGAAACATCAATGGGAGCACAAGCAGCCGTTTCATGACAACCTCCGCATACAAGCTTGACACACCTGGATTTCAAGGCCCCATTTATACCAGATGCCTACCCCGTTTTCCACTTAATTTGCTGGAATACGCACCACGCCCGTTCAACAGCATATTTCATTGACAACCATGGGATTCTTTCGTATTCTCAACAGCATACAACCTGCTTATCGAGAGTGGTGGAGGGAAAGGCCCTGTGAAACCACAGCAACCGGCCATAATGGCGTCAGGTGCTAATTCCTGCCGAAAGGCAAAGATGAGGGGTGCGCTGTTGCCGTTGTGTTTCAGCCCCTTTTCATCGTTTTATGAAGAAGGGGCTTTTTCATGTCCGTCGGAGTTGTTACCGAACAATCCATAACCTTCGAGAACGGCATCAAGCTGGATAGCGGACGTATCCTGGCCCCGATCACTCTCGCCTACGAAACGTACGGTACCCTCAACGAATCCGCCTCAAACGCCATCATGGTGGAACACGCCTGGACCGGTGACGCGCACCTGGCCGGCAAGCGTCGCGAAGAGGATGCCAAGCCGGGCTGGTGGGATGCCATCGTCGGTCCCGGCAGGCTTCTGGATACGGACCGCTGGTTCGTGATCTGCTCCAACGTGATCGGCTCCTGTTATGGTTCCACCGGCCCCGCCTCCACCAACCCCAAAACCGGCAAACGCTACAATCTCTCCTTTCCGGTCATCACCGTACGCGACATGGTGCGGGCCCAGAAGCTGCTGACGGACGCCCTGGGGATCAAACGGCTTCTGTGCGTCATGGGGGGGAGCATGGGAGGGATGCAGTCCCTGGAGTGGGCTACCCAGTATCCTGACAGCATTGCTTCGGCCATCGTGCTGGCCGCCACGCCGCGTCCCTCGCCCCAGGCCATTGCCCTGAACGCCGTTGCCCGCTGGTCGATCTTCAATGACCCCACCTGGCGCAAGGGTGAGTACAAGCACAACCCCAAGGATGGGCTGGCCCTGGCCCGTGGTATCGGCCACATCACCTTTCTTTCGGACGAATCCATGAACGCCAAGTTCGGCCGGCGTTTTTCCGCCAAGGACGGCCAGTTCGACTTTTTTGGCCAGTTCGAGGTGGAACGCTATCTCAGCTACAACGGCTACAACTTTGTGGACCGCTTTGACGCAAACGCCTTCCTGTATCTGGCCAAAGCGCTGGATCTGTATGACGTTGCCTGGGGCTACGAGTCCACGGCCGAGGCTTTGAGCAATGTTACGGTTCCGCTCCAGTTCTTTGCCTTCAGTTCCGATTGGCTCTACCCGCCCTACCAGACCGAGGAGATGGTGACCTGTCTGAAAGGGTTGGGCAAGCCGGTAGAATACCACCTGATTCCCTCTGCCTACGGTCACGACGCCTTCCTGCTGGAACATGAGACCTTCGCCCCTCTGGTACGCGCCTTTCTGGATCGCGCGGAGCGCGGGGGGGTATCCTGACGTCATGAAGCTTCTGCGGGATGAACTCAGGGATGATCCGCTCTTCAGAAAGCTGCGGCACGGGGTGGGACGCGCTGTGGCCGATTTCGGACTGATCGAGGAGGGGGACCGGATCGCGGTGGCGGTGTCAGGAGGGAAGGATTCCTATACGTTGCTGCTTTTGCTGGAGGAGTTGCGCCGGCGGGCGCCGATCTCGTTCGAGATCGTGGCGGTCAATATCGATTCCGGCTATCCCGGTTACCAGGTATCCGTCATCGAGGAGTTTCTGCGGGCGAATGGCTTCACCTATCGCATGGTAGCGACCGAACATTACGCCATCATCCAGGATAAACGCCGCCCCGGCTCGTCCTACTGCTCCATCTGTGCCCGCCTCAAACGGGGTTCCCTCTACGAGGCCACCAGGGTGTTGGGGTGCAACAAGCTGGCCTTGGGGCACCACAGTGACGATTTCATCGAAACCCTGCTCCTGAACCAGTTCTTTGTTGGTTCGCTCAAGTCCATGTCGGCCCGTATGCTGGCTGATAACGGCGAAACAACGGTAATCCGCCCCTTGGTGTACGTGGCTGAGGCCGATATCATCGCTTTTGCGCGCCGGGCATCCCTGCCGGTGGTGTGCTGCTGCTGTCCGGTATGCGGCAGCGCCGACCAGCAGCGCCGGCGGATGAAACAACTGCTCAAGGATCTGGAAAAAGATATCCCCCACGTCAAAAACAGCCTGCTCAAGGCCATCTCAAACGTACATCCCCGCCATCTTCTTGACCGGGGTCTCCAAACCGCGCTCCCGGTGTCCGCAAGCGCTGCCTTTCTTGATGGGACGGCGGGGGAGCAGGACTGATACCTCGTTCCATAGATCCAGCGCAGCTACATATCCCCCATAACAGACGACAATCAACCCTATAAGGACAATCGGCTCCATTGCATGCCTCCTTTTCGCTTTTGGGAAAGGTAGCACACCGGTATGACAGAATACGTCTTTTGAAAAAAGGAGAGAGGTTAGGGTTCGCCGTGTTCGCCTTCGCCGGAAAGCATGACGAGGTCAACGCGGCGGTTTTTGGCGCGCCCTTCGGGGGTGGCGTTGTCGGCCACGGGCCGGAACTCGCCGTAACCGGTGGCGGAGATCTTGTTCGGGTCGATGTCGAAGTATTTGATGAGATATTGAACAGCGTTGGTGGCGCGCGCGGCGGAAAGTTCCCAGTTGCTGGGAAACTGGGCCGTGCTGATGGGCGTACTGTCCGTATGGCCTTCCAACCGCAAGGGGTTGTTGTACTGGGTCATGGCCTCGGCAATGGTGTTAATCAGGTCGTAGGCGCTCGGTTTGATACGAGCCTGACCGGGATCAAAGAAACCGGCCTCCTTGAGGCTGACGATCAGTCCTCGATGGGTGATGCTCAGCGAAACCTTGTTTTGGGCACCCTGCTTGATCAGGTAGGCTTCTATCGCGGATTTGATCTGGCGGAAATCCTTTTCCTCCGCCCGGACCTTGGCCATTCCGCTGCGTGCCCTGCCGCTGAGAGCAATTGATGCCTCCGGCTTGATCGAAGGTATGATGTTCATCGGCCGTGACGGGACAACATTGACTTTCGGTGCGGGCGTTCCCGCGCTTGTCATGCCGAACGACGATTGAAGCGATTGCATGACCTCCTCAACCTTTTTCTTGTCGGTTATGGACATGGCGTAGAGGGTGGTGAATACAGCGAATAGCAACGTGATGAAGTCAGCGTAGGAAACGAGCCAGCGCTCGTGGTTGGCATGTTTTTCAGGTTCTCTTTTCAACGCCATGTCAGTGTCCGCCCGCGTATGCCTTCAGCTTCTGTTCGATGAAGTGCGGGTTCTCGCCGTTCTGGATTGCAATCAACCCTTCCACGATCATGACCCGGCGCACGATCTCTTCTTTCATGCGGATCTTGAGCTTGGAGCCGATGGGGAGACAGACCATGTTGGCTGTCATCAGGCCGTATATTGTGGCGACAAAGGCAACGGCAATACCCGCCCCCAGCTTTGAGGTGTCGGACAGGTTGCTCATGACATGGATCAGCCCGAGTACCGCGCCGATAATACCGATGGTGGGGGCGTAGCCGCCTGCTGATTCATAGAATTCGATGCTATGTTTGGTGTGGTCCTCGTACGACATGATCTCGGCTTCAAGGGTTTCCCGCAGCTTCTGGGGGTCGATGCCGTCAACCACCAGCGAGATCCCTTTCTTGATAAACGGATCCTTGACCGACTGGGCTTCCTGCTCCAGCGATATCAGGCCGTTACGGCGGGCTTTGGTGGCATAGTTGATGATGTCCTTTACCACAACCTCGGGATCTACCTTGGGGGGGAGGAAGGCAATCTTGACGTCTTTAAAGGCCTTGATGACCGAGGGCAGCGGGAAGCTGATAAAAGCGGCGCCGAAGGTGCCGCCCAGCACGATCAGGGCTGCCGTCGGCTGGATGAGAGCGCCGATATGCAGGCCCTCTATTACGGCGCCGCCGAATATGGCGCCGAAACCGATGCACATGCCGATAATAGTCGCTAAATCCATATGCTAGATATCCTGAGAATGGAATGGGGTAAGGAGTTGTTTTTCACGGTCACCGGGGCAGATATTATCCCGGTTGAGTGTGACGTCTGCAAAAAGTCTTTGTTTGGGCCTGGTCAGATATTTTTTGCCTTGCGGTGTTCCGGCGCGCCGGACGACCCTGGCGCGAAAGGCGACAATCCTGGCAATGACGACTTGCGCCCGCTCCCGAACGATAAAATGATTTCCATTAAATAGGGTGATAACGGTATCCGGGGTTTCCTCAACACTTACGATATGGTCCGGGTTGAAGTACATCTCCTGCTTGTCCATGCGGGTAAGAAGAATCATGTGGACACCTTGTCTAGATGAATGATTTACTATTAATAGTAAAAAAAACGTAAGGTCAAGAACATTTTGCCATTATTGGCTTACGCAATAAGAAACAACTCATCACAGCATGGCATCGATGGCATTGAAATCGATGTATCGTGCGGCCATGGAGTTGATCAGTGCAATCTTTTCCTTGTCATCCGGCCCGATTTTCGAGACATGCTCCCTGAGCCGGTAAAAGACCTCGGAGGAGGTTTCTTCAATGCGGATATAGGGGATATTGCTGTCATCGATGATCCGTTGGGTTATATCGGAAACCGGGACGTGTCCGGCAATGACAATGCCGGCCAGCCGGCTCCTGAATTCGGGAATGTGATGCAGCGACGAAGCGGTCACCAGCAGTTCGTCGCGGGAACTGGTCACGATCAGAAGCGTGGCATCGCCGAGACTGTCGATTACCCGTTGTGATGATGCCGCCCCCAGTTGGATGGTATGGCAGATGCGGCTGCGGTCGGCCGGATCACCATGCAGCGGGAGTTCCATCAGGTCGGCCACATGCTGCAGGGTCGGATCGGCAAGGGTTGGCGAATAATCAAAGGCACTGGTTACCAGGATGCCGGTATGGGCAAATGCCTTTTTGAGGTATGCCATGGAACGTTCGCGTTTCTCGGGTACCAGTTTGTTGGCCATAATCACCCGCACTTCGGCCTTTTCCCGCTCATACAGCGCCAGGTTGAGTTCCACCGCATCGATCACGTTGCCGATACCGCCGCCGGATACCATCAGCACTGGCGCATCCAGCATCTTGGCCACCTTGGCGTTGTTGACCCCCACCACCGAACCGACGCCGCCGTGACCGGCACCCTCGATGATGAGCAGGTCATATTTCCGCTCCAGCTCCGCACAGGCAGCGAGGATCGCATTGCGGGGCGCTGCCAGATCGAGTTCGCCATCCAGAAAGCGGCGGGTCGTGCCAGGTGTCAGGGTCATGGGTGACATGAATCCTACGTCCTGTTCGCAGTTGAATACGCTGGCGAACATGGCGGCGTCCTTATCCACGGTCAGCCCGTTGAATTGTATGCATTTGGGGCCGATCGGCTTCATGAAGCCGACCCGGCCGTATTTTTCCCGGGCCAAGTGCATCAACGAAAGGCTGATGGTTGTCTTGCCGCAATGTTGTCCCGTAGCGCCAATGAAAATCTTTTTGCACATCTGTTTTGACACCTTTCGGAAGAGAGGAGGTGTGTCCGCGCAGATAACCTGAATAAACATGCCAGAAACGTACCGTGATTTACAATAAACCGGGACATTTAAAGTACACTTATAATCTTATCGGCAAGCAACGCAACAAATTGTATATAATTCCGTTGACAGGTTGGTATCAATAATCTAGGTTATTAAAAACGCTGGGGGAGTTTCGACTGAGAGCGTCCATGACGGGCGCGACCCTTAGTACCTGATCCGGGTAATGCCGGCGTAGGGAAGCGCTCCGAACACCATTCATTCGCCGCTTCCGCGGCTTTTTTCGTTTAGGGGGCAGACATGCGGGTCATGTTGAACGGCGAACCATCGGAAATCAAGGATAGCAGCACGGTTGCCGACCTGCTTGACAGCTTAGCGATCGGGCGTGAGCGGGTGGCGGTGGAGGTGAACCTGGACATCGTCCCGAAGGCGATGTATGACACCCACCTTCTGTCCGATGGAGATAAGATCGAGGTCGTCCATTTTGTGGGCGGCGGATAACAAAGGAGCATATATCATGGCACTGGAAAACGACAAATTGATCATAGCAGGGCGTGAATTCAATTCCCGCCTGATGGTGGGAACCGGCAAATACGCCAGCTTCCAGCAGATGGCCCAGGCGTTGGAGATCTCGGGGGCCGAGATCATCACCGTGGCGGTGCGGCGGGTCAATATCTCCGACCGCAGCAAGGAGTCGCTGCTGGATTACATCGATCCGAAGCGCTACACCCTGCTCCCCAACACCGCCGGCTGCTACACGGCCGACGATGCTGTACGCACCTGCCGCCTGGCCCGGGAGGCCGGGTTGTCCGACTTTGTCAAGCTGGAGGTGCTGGGCGACGAAAAGACCCTCTTCCCGGATAACGAAGAGTTGCTCAAAGCAGCCAAGATTCTGGTCAAGGAGGGGTTTACCGTGCTCCCCTACACCAGCGACGACGTGATCATGTGCCGCAAACTGGAGGATATCGGCTGCGCCGCGGTCATGCCTCTGGGCGCCCCCATCGGCAGCGGTCTCGGCATCCGCAACCCGTACAACATTCGCATCATCCTGGAGACGATCAAGGTCCCGGTCATTGTGGATGCAGGGGTCGGCTCGGCCTCCGACGCAGCCATTGCCATGGAGCTGGGATGTGACGGCGTGCTGATGAACACGGCCATTGCCGGTGCCCAGGACCCGATTGCCATGGCAGAGGCCATGAAGCTGGCGATCATTGCCGGCCGCCTCTCCTACAAGGCCGGTCGTATCCCGAGGAAGCTCTACGCCAATGCCTCCAGTCCGGTTGAAGGACTGCTGGCGTAGGGTGACCCGTTGGGTGAGGCGCCGCTTCGCCCCCGCATGACCACCTGATATGCAACCTATCGATTTCACACTCTACCTGATCACTGGCCGCAGCCAGACCGGCGGCCGTCCCTTGGGAACGGTGGTGCGCCAGGCCCTGGCAGGCGGCGTGCGTGCCGTGCAACTGCGGGAGAAGGACCTCTCCGGCCTCGAGCTGTTTGCTCTGGCAACGGAACTGCGGGGCATCACCCGCGAATACGGTGCCAGGCTGATAATCAATGACCGCCCGGATATTGCCCTGGCCGTTGGCGCCGACGGCGTGCATCTTGGCGTCAATAGCCTGCCGATAGCCGAGGCAAGGCGCCTTATGGGGACAGAACGGTTGGTCGGCTACTCGGCCCATGCCGTGGAAGAGGCCAGGCAGGCCGAACGGAATGGCGCAGATTTTATCACCTTCGGTCCGGTCTATGACACCCCTTCCAAGGCGGCTTATGGGGCACCGCTCGGCCTCGGGAAACTGGCGGAGGCGGCAGCCGGCCTGAATATCCCGGTCTTTGCCCTGGGTGGTGTCAAAATTATGTCAATCCCTGAAGTGATGGCGTGCGGAGTTGCGGGTATTGCCCTGATATCGGCCATCATCGCGGCTGCCGATCCACGGTCCGCGGCCGCAGACCTACTGAAAACGCTGGAACAGCATGTCGCTCATCCCTGAAATCATTCATCCCCAGTTGCACATCAACTCCTACGGCCTTTACCTGCGTCGCCGCTTTGGCTGCCGCGTCAGCAAGGTCAACGTGGACGCCGGTTTTACCTGCCCCAACCGCGACGGCAGCAAGGGTACCGGCGGCTGCATCTACTGCAACAACGTCTCCTTCTCCCCCAAGGATACCCAGCCGGTTATCCCCCTGGAAGAGCAGATGAGCCACGGCATGGCCTACCATCGACAACGCCTCGGTTCAGAAAAATTCATCATCTACTTTCAGAAATACACCAATACCTATGGATCGGTGGAACATTTGGCCGACCTGTATCGCCGTGCCCTGGACCATCCGGATGTTCTCGGCATTTCGGTGGGTACCCGCCCCGACTCCCTGACCGATGAGGCCTTGGAACTGCTGGCAACGGTCGCCCGCGACCGTTATGTCTGTCTGGAGTTGGGTCTGCAATCCATGGATGACGGTATTTTGACGAAAATCAACCGTGGCCACACCCTGGATGACTTCGTTTCCGCTGTCAGGCGTGCGGATGGTCATGGATTTGACATATGCGCTCACCTGATCTACGGTTTTCCCGGCGAGACGGCTAGTGAGTTCCTCAAATCGGCCGACCTGATGGCCTCCCTGCCCATCGATTCGATCAAGCTGCATCAACTGCACGCAGTGGAGGGGACGGAACTGGCGCGGATGTACCGTGCCGGCGAGTTTGTGCCGCTGACCCTGGAGCAGTATGTGAAGACGGCGGCCGACTTTCTGGAGCGGCTGCCCGGCCGCATTACGGTCCAGCGTCTGTACGGCTCGGCTCCGCTGGCGATCCGCGTGGCGCCCCAGTGGGGGCTGAAGAACAACCAGATGTGGTTTGCTGTAGTCAATGAGTTGACGCGGCGTGGAACCTGGCAGGGGTGCCGGGTGGAGTGAAGAGGTTTCTCGCCTTGTCCTCTCCCCCGTTACGTCGCCCTGAGCGCCTCCACGATATTCATCCTCGCTGCCCGCACCGCCGGCAGCAGCCCCCCCACAAACCCCATGACCAGTGAAAAGAGGAGCGACTTCCCGGCTATCCCGAAGGTCAGGCTGAAACTGAAGGCCAGCTCGGCAAAGGTCTGCCAGTTCATGGTGGAGATGGTGATGAGCTGCATGAACGAGGCGCAGAATACCCCCAGCACTCCACCCACCAGCCCGAGAAACAGCGACTCCAGCACAAAGGCTGTCAGGATGCTCCCCTTGCCGAAGCCGAGGGCGCGCAGGGTGCCGATCTCGGTGACCCGGTTGGCCACGGCGGCATACATGGTGATCATGGCGCCGATCACCGCGCCCAGGGAGAAGATAACGGTCAGGGTCAGGCCGAGGATGCGCAGGAATTTTGCCATCATCTCGGACTGGTCGGCGTAGTAGCGCGTCTCGCGCTTGGCCTCCAGGGTCAGGCGCGGGTTTCCCTCGATGCTCGACTTTACCCGCTCGAACTCCGACGAATCGCGCAGCCGGAACAGCACCGAGGAATAGACCGGCCTGCGGAACGCCTGCATCAGTTGGTCCACGTCCCCCCAGATCTCTGAGTTGAACCCGGTGGTCCCGGCTGCGAACGTCCCCACCACGGTCCAATCCCGCATGCCGAAACGGAGCCGTTCGCCGATCCCTCCCCCTTGGAAACGCTCGGCAATGCTTTTGCCGGCAATGACCTCGTCCGAGCCGGGGCGCGGCATGCGTCCCGCGATCAGCCGCACCTGGGGCCGAAGAGCCATGGCGGCGTTTCCCACCCCCCGGATCACCACGTTGGCAGGCTTGGTGGTTCCACGCTTGGTCAGGTTGATGAGGACCACCATTTCCTTGTCCAGGAGCGGCTGGCCGTCCGCCCCCACGGCCACCTCGGGCAGACTCTCCACGATGGCGGCCTGGAGCCGTTCCACACCGCTCTGCACCTCGGAGTTGGCCGATTTGCGGATTACCACCACGTTGTCGTCGGAACCGGTCTCCACCAGGGTCTTGCGCAGCCCCTCGGCCAGCATCAGGGTGGCGGCAAAGACGAACACCACCAACGCCATGCCCGAGGCGGTCAGGACCGTGGTCAGACGCCGGGTCCAGAGGTTGCGGAGACTGTAGGACCAGGGGATGGCCATTAACCGATCCTCCTCAGCCCGTCGGCGACCCTGACGGTAGCCGCCCGCCAAGTGGGGAACACGCCTGCCACCAGGCCGACTACGCAGGCGGTCAGCAGGTCGAGGCCGATGGTGGTCATGGAAACGTTGAAATAGGGGAAGAACTGGGCCAGCTCGGTTTCGATCCAATGGGCGGCCGGGAAGGTGAGGGCCACCCCCAGCAGTCCGCCCAGAAGGGAGATGGTCATGGACTCGCCAAAGACGATCGCTCCGATATGCCCTGCCCCGAATCCGAGAGTCTTCAGGGTGGCATACTCGGCGATCCGCTCCCGAGCCGTCATGGCCATGGTGTTGGCCGCCACCACCATGATTATGACGATCACCACGTAGGAGACGATCTGGATGGCGATCATGATCGCCTCGGTCATGGAGACGAACCCCAATTGGAAGGCCCGCTCCGTCTCGGTGAGGGTCTCGGCCAGGGAATTTTTAAAGGTCCGGTCCACCGCTATCGCCACCTCCGCCGCCACCTCTGGCTTGGTGACCCCGATCATGTAGAAGCCCACCTGGTCGGCCCGGCGCGCTACGGTCTTTTTCAGGGTCTCGTTCAGGTAGTCCCAGTGGAAAAAGAGCGCCCGCTCCTCGGTGCCCTTCTCGGCGCCCCGGTAGATCCCACGGAGGACAAACTCCCACTGGCCGGGAAAGATGGTGCCCCGCAGGGTGATCAGGTCGCCCGGTTTCCAGCCATAGGTGTCCGCCAGTTTCCTGCCGACGATGCACCCCTTCCGGTCGCGGATAAAGGCTGCCTTCTGCTCCGGCGGCAGGATGAACTCCGGGTAAAGTTCCAGGAAGCTCTTGGGCTCCATGGCCTCGTTGGCAAAGAAGTGTTTTTCGTCAATGTAGATGCCGCCGAACCAGTTACCGTAGGAGACGCTCTTCACCCCCGGTATGCCGCGGATACGCTCCAGGTACGAGAGCGGGAGGGGAAAAACGAGGGAAATGGCGTTGCGGGTGACCAGACGGGTGGCGGAGGAGCGTTCCACCCCCAGGTACCAGAGCCCCACCAGGGTGCGCAGCATGCCGAAGGCCAGGATGGCGATGGCGACGCCGATTACGGTCAGGGCTGTGCGCAGCCTGTGGCGGAAGGCGTTGCGTATGATGAGTTTGAGGATCATGGGCAAAACCTTCAGGCATTTGCCACAGAGTACACAGTGAGAATCGAAAAATCTTTCGAAGAAAAGCCCATTCAACTAACCGGAGTTTTTTTGGAATTTTGCTTTCTCTGTGCCCTCTGTGTCCTCTGTGGCAGAAGGATTTAGGTTTAACTGGTCAGCAGCCCTTTCTCCAGGTGCCTGACGCAATGGGCCTTGTCCGCTGCGCGCGGGTCATGGGTAACCATGATGATGGTTTTGCCGAATTCGCCCACAAGCCGGGCCATGAGCGTCAGGATATCCTCGGCCGAAACCCGGTCCAGGTCGCCGGTCGGCTCGTCCGCCACCAGGATGGCCGGGTCGCTGACAATGGCCCGGGCAATGGCGACCCGCTGTTGCTGGCCACCGGAGAGCTGAGAGGGGTAGTGGTCCATGCGGTCGGTAAGGCTGACAACGCCCAGGGCAAGCTCCACATGCGCCCTTCGCTCCTTGCGGGACAGATTGGTCAGGAGAAGGGGCAGTTCCACGTTCTCGAAGGCGGTCAGGACCGGCATCAGGTTGTAGAACTGAAAGATGAAGCCGACGTTGGCGCTACGCCAGCCGGCCAGCTCCGCTTCCGACAGGGCGGTGATGTCCACCCCCCCCACCCGGATCGTGCCGCTGTCAGCCTTGTCGATACCCGCGATCAGGTTGAGCAGGGTGCTCTTGCCCGATCCTGACGGCCCCATGAGCGCCAGGAACTCCCCGTCAGGGATGGCAAAGGAAATTCCCTCCAGCACGGGAATGATCTGGCTGCCGCGGCGATAGGACTTGGAGAGGTTGTCTATCTCGACTATGGGTGGTGTCGGAGTTTCCATACAGTATCCCATTGAGGCAAGACCTTTGAGGTTTTGGAAACCTCAAAGGTCTATCTTTTATTTCTCCGCTGTTTTGATCCGTGTCCCGTCCTTCAATCGCTCCAACGGTTTCAATACCACCTTGTCCCCGGCTTTGGCGCCGGCCAGGATCTCTATGAAATCACCGATGCGAGCCCCCACGGTCACGGGTGTTTCCTTCACCTGGTCACCCTTGACCAGGTAGATGACATCCTTGTTATTGCGTTTGACCAGCGCCGCCGGGTTAACAGCGGTACGCGGCGTCTTTTCGTCAGGTTTTACCCCCCGTTGCAGAAAAGCCACCCGTGCGCTCATCTCCGGAAGTATGCGGTTGTCCAGGTTGTCAAAACGGACCTTGACCAGTACGGTTGCCTTCGACCGGTCGGCTGTGGGGACGATCGTGTGCACCGTGCCGCTGAAACGGGTCTCGGGCAGGGCATCGAGCTGGATTTCACACGGTTGGCCCTTCCGGACCTTTTCCAGGTTGGATTCGGAAACGTCCGCCTCCACCTGGAGCGAACCCATATCCGCCAGGGTCACCACCGCCGCCTTGGCGTTGACGGCGGCGCCTATGGGGGTGACGATGTCTCCCACGTCAGCGTCCTTGGTCAGCACTACCGCGTCGAAAGGGGCGCGGATGAGGGTATAGCCGACGGCCACATCGGCACCCTGAAGTGCCGCCTTGGATGCATTGATCGCAGCCGCCGCCCCGTCAAGTCCGGCCCGTGCCTTGCGATAGCGCGCCTCGCTGGTGTCCAGATCGGCCTGGGCCACAACCCCTTGGCTCACCAATTCCTTATTGCGGTTGAAGGCAAGGGTGGCGTCCTTCAGCTCCGCTTCTGCCTGCGCCAGTGTGGCACGGGTGTTGACCAGGTTTGCCGCAACCTGGGCTCGAGTCGCCGCCACATCTTCGCTCTCCAGGCGGGCGATGACCTCCCCGGCCCGGACCCGGCTCCCCTCTTCCACCCCGAGCCAGACCAGGCGGCCGGTCGCCTTTGCGGCTACCGCCGATTTACGCTGGGCCACCACGTAGCCGCTTGCGTTCAGCAGGGTAAAGGTCTGGGAGGGATACACCTGCGAAACGGTTGCGGTTTCCACCTCGACCCGCGGGGTAAAGACCCCTTTCGCGGCCAGGGCCGCAAGCACGACGGCACACCCTGCCAGCAGCAACCAGACAGCCCGTTTTCGTTGCCGTGCCGGACGGTGACCACCCGCACCCTTGTCGATTCGCAATCCGCTTAGATCCTCATCTGCCATGTACCGTTACTCCTGTAGAACTTTGTTCATGCCGCTGCTTCACCGATACAGTTTACCATACAATAAAGGCGGAACGTCATGCGACGCACCGCCTCTTGTTGGTAAGCCGTATAACCTCCCGTCATTCTCCCGTTGATACGCTTGCCTCCACCTCGAAGCGCTTGATCTTGCGGGTGGTGGTTTTGGGGAATTCATCCTCGCGGATGGTGAATTTTCTTACCCGCTTGTAGTCCGCCAGCACGGCGCAGGCGGCCTGCACCTCGGTTCGCAGCAAGGCCTCCACGTCGGCCTCGCTCATGGGGCAGGCTCCCTGGGCGCGGCACTGGTCGTCCAAGGCCTCCTGGTTGGGGTAGATGACCGCATGCACCTCTTCGGCCGCAGGTCCCATTTTGTGGCCATAGACCATCGCCTCGGCGATGAAAGGGCTCTTGAGCAGCTCGTTTTCCACCTCCTCCGGGTAGACGTTCTTGCCATTGGGGGTGACGATGAGGTTTTTGACCCGTCCGCTGATGGTCAGGAAACCATCCCGGTCCAGCCATCCCAGATCTCCGGTGCGATACCAGCCATCTTCCAGTATCTCGGCTGTGGCCTGGGGGTTCATATAGTATCCCTGCATGACGTTTGGTCCCCGGACTACGATCTCACCCACCCGTTCCTCACTGGGATTGTCGATACGGACCTGGACGCCGTGCAAGGGGAGCCCGACGGTTCCCAGCCGCTTCCTGTTCGGTTTTTCGGCGCTGATGATGGGGGATGTTTCGGTGATGCCGTACCCCTGGTAAATAGAGAGGCCCAGCCTGGTCAATCCCTCGGCGATGGCCGGGTCGAGGGCTGCGCCGCCGCTGATGAAGATGGTGCCGGCACCGAAGGTCTGGCGTATCTTGGCTGTCACCAGTGGGCGAGTTAATGGGATTGAGAAGAGAAAGTGAGAGAGTCTTTTGGCGCCGATGTTCTTCATTACCCGGTCAAGAATCATGCGGTAAACGGCGGGAACTGCCAGGAAAAAGGTCGGTTTGACCTCGGCCAGGTTTTCTCCCAGTTTTTTCAGGGACTCGCAGAACGAGACTTTTCCTCCCAGGGCCAAGGGGAGCAGGATGCCGCAGACCTGCTCAAATACGTGGTTGATGGGGAGAAACGACAGGGTGTGGATCGAACTGTCCAGATTGAAGTGGCCGATGGCCCCCTGGATATTGGAGACGATGTTGGCATGGCTTAGCATGGCGCCTTTGGAACGCCCTGTGGTGCCTGACGTGTAGAGGATCACGGCTGTATCGTGAGGTTGCCGCGGCTTTTCGGGAAGCGGGGCCTCGTGGCAAAAACCGTCCAAGGCCATGAGGCGCCCTTCGTGGATCAGTTTTTTGCGGATTGTACCGATGGGGGCAAAGGGATCGGAGATCTCCCTGGAGTCTTTCCTCCCCCCATTCGCGGTGGAGAACATGCGGTGCACCTGGCTTGCCAGGGTTTCCATGCGCATGACGCGGTCAGGGGGGAGTTTCAGTTCGGTTACCAGGTTGTGCCATTCGTCGAGCAGCGATTCCACGGCACCTGTTACATACGGATCGCGCCCTTTGTCGCCGGGTATGGCGGTGAGCGCCACGATCCGTTCCAGGGAGGGGATATCCTGGATGATCTCGACCAAGAGGTCGAGGCAGGGGGCATCGCTGAAGACCACGCGGGCATTGCAGTCTCCCAGGATGTGACGCAGTTCGGTGTTTTTCAACTCCTTGTCGATGGGAATCGCCACCCCACCGGCCTTGAGAATGCCCAGATAGGCAGCCACCCATTGGGGAGAGGAAGGGGCCAGGAGCGCGGCGTGGTCTCCCGCTTTGAAGCCGGATTTGAGCAGCCCGGCCGCAATACGGTCGGAGAGGGTCCAGAGGGCGCCATAACTGATTTCATGCCAGGTGCCGGCAATTTTATACCGCAGCGCTGTTTTCTCGCTGTAGCGCCCGCAGCTTTCCCGGATAAGGGTGTCAATGGTGTGCATGGCCGTCCCCGTTAAAAGAATGGCGTATACTATCACAGTGATACGACGGCTTGTCAAAGCTTTCTTGCGTGCTGCACAAACAGAGTTTGAAAGTCAAGAAAGGGCTTTTTAGAAGGCCGCGGCAATGGTATAGTGCCACGTTAGTGTTCGTATGGATGAACGGTAACCATCAGACCATCAAGGAGATTCATGCATGTCCGATTTACGAGTCCGTTTTGCACCCAGTCCCACTGGCTACCTTCACGTAGGTGGCGCCCGTACCGCCCTGTTTAACTGGCTGTTGGCCAGAAAGCTGGGGGGCACCTTTATCCTGCGTATCGAGGACACCGACGTGGAACGTTCCACCAGGGAATCGGTGGACGCCATCCTGCAAGGCATGGAGTGGCTGGGGTTGGACTGGGATGAAGGGCCATTCTACCAGTCGGACAGCTTTCCGCTCTACAAGGAGTACGTGCAAAAGCTGCTTGATTCCGGCAAAGCCTATAAGTGCTACTGTACGGCCGAGGAATTGGGGGCCAAACGCGATCTGGCAATGAAGGAAGGGCGCAAGCCCAAATACGATGGGACCTGCCGCAACCGGAGCGATCAGCCGGATGGGGCGCCGTACGTGGTGCGCTTTCGTGCCCCGGAAGAGGGCGTAACCTCGTTCAACGACCTGATCAAGGGGACCATCACCTTTCCCAACGAGGAATTGGACGACCTGATCATCCAGCGCACCGACGGCACGCCGACCTACAACTTCTGCGTGGTGATCGACGACGCTACCATGCGGATCACCACCGTCATCCGCGGAGACGATCACGTCAACAATACCCCGCGCCAAGTCCAGCTCTACCAGGCGCTCGGTTTCCCGGTGCCGAAGTTTGCCCATGTGCCCATGATCCTGGGGAGCGACAAGGCCCGCCTCTCCAAACGCCACGGCGCCACCAGCGTGATCGCCTATCGCGACATGGGATTCCTGCCCGAGGCGCTGGTCAACTACCTGGTGCGGCTTGGATGGAGCCATGGTGATGACGAGATCTTCAGTCGCGAGGAGATGATCCAAAAATTTGACATCACCAACGTGGGGCGTTCCGCCAGTGTCTTCAACACGGAGAAACTCCTCTGGTTGAATGCCCATTATATCAAGACCGCCGATCCGGAGCGCCTGGCCGGTCTGTTGCTGCCGTTCCTGGCGGAGCGGGGCATTGATCCGCGCTCCGCCGGACCGGACCTGCCAACAGTGGTGAAAACGATGCAGGAGCGTGCCCATACCCTGATCGAGATGGCAGACGGGGTCCTGTTTTATTTCCGTGCACCGGAAAGCTACGACGAGGCAGCCCTTGCCAAGTTTGACAAGGGACATCTGCTGGCGGTTTACGCCGCCGTTGCCGAGAAGCTTGCCGCCTTGGCCACCACAGCGGCGGGAGAGATCGATGCCGCCTTTAAGGAGATTTGTTCCGAAAACGGCTGGAAGATGCCCCAGGTTGGCCAGCCGGTACGCATCGCCCTCTCGGGCGGCACCCAGGCCCCGGGTATTGGTGAGATCATCGCGGCGCTGGGGATCGGGGAAGCCGTACAGCGGATTCGTCGTGCGCGTGAAACTGTCTCGGTGTGATACGCTGAATTATCACCATTGATAAATAATAATGTTTAGCCCTGCGGGAATTGTTGCCTAGCTAAACTGGCTTTGATATAACTGTACTAATAATATGGGTTTTTTTATTTATCGCGTTTGATCCACGTATCTGAATTTCAATCAATTGAAAGGCGCAAAACAATGAATACTCTTTGGAATTATTATCTTAATTTTTCCATCAAGTTCCGCCTGACCGTGCTTTGCGTCTGCTACAGTCTCTGCATCCTTGCTGCCGGTTTTACCGCGCAGTTCCACGAGCCGCTTATCAAGTACGGGTCCACTGCGGTGTTTATCGTGCTGGGGGCTGCCTTTGGCTGGGCCAACATCTGGTCAATTAACAGGCCGATACAAAGGGCTATTGCGTATCTTCAGACCATGGCCAGCGGCGATCTGAGCGAGAATATCACTATTCTTCGCAAGAACGAGTTCAGCAGGATGCTGGTTGCCATGAAGGGGTTGCAGGATTCCATGCGCACCATGATCCAGGGAATGCAGGGGACATCGGCGCATCTGACATCGGCCTCCGAACTGTTGAGCACAACCTCGTCGCAGATTGCCGCCGGAACCGAAAATGCATCCGAACAATCCGATTCCATCAAGGCGGCGGTGGATGAAATGGCCTCAGTCAGCGCTACCATATCGCATAGCTGCCAGGAAATGGCGGAGAAGGCATCCGGAACCAACAACGCTACCCGGAGCGGCGAAGAGACCATCATCAGCATGACCTCCATGATGGGCGAGATCGAGCGGATGGTGATCGGCACCATGGAGGCGGTCAAGGCGCTTGGGGCGAACTCGGAGCGGATCGGGGACATAGTAGTTGCCATCGGGGATATTGCCGACCAGACCAACCTGCTGGCGCTCAATGCCGCAATCGAGGCTGCAAGGGCTGGTGACCAGGGGCGCGGTTTTGCGGTTGTTGCCGATGAGGTTCGCAGCTTGGCCGAGCGGACGACCTCTGCCACGCGGGAGGTCCAGTCGATCATCGCTTCCCTGCAAGGTGACGTCAAGAACGTGGTTGGCTCCATGGAACAAAGTGCCAGCAGTGTGCGGAGCGGGACAAAGGACGTACAACTCTCCAGTCAGGCAATCGGCACCATCAAGGAACATATTATCCCCTTGATCGATCACGTCTCCCAGGTGGCCACGGCGGCCGAGGAGCAGTCTGCCACCAGTAGCACCATCACGGAGAGCATACGCCATATCTCGGAAGTCATCCATGACGCGGCCGCTGGGGCCCACCGGACCGAACAGGCCGCCGCGGAGCTTGCCCGGTCAGCCCAGGAGCTTCAGCAGATGATAAGTCGCTTCAAGCTGACGTAGCCGATACATACAGGGCGGCAAACGAAAAGGGGTGGGCCATTTGGCCCACCCCTTTTTTGTCTGTTGACTGCGATGGTGCAGTGTTTCCCTCTTACGCCAGTGCAGCGTGGGCAGCCGCCAGGCGGGCGATAGGCACCCGGAAGGGGGAGCAGGAGACGTAATCCAGCCCGATGTTATGGCAGAAGATGACCGAGGCCGGGTCTCCGCCATGCTCGCCGCAGATGCCGAGCTTGATGTTCTTGCGGGTTGCGCGCCCTTTCTCACAAGCCATCTTGACCAATTGGCCGACCCCTTCCTGGTCGAGCGTTACAAAGGGATCATCCGGCAGGATGCCGTTATCGACGTAGAACGGCAGGAATTTGCCCGCGTCGTCGCGGGAGAGGCCAAACGTAGTCTGGGTCAGGTCATTGGTGCCGAAAGAGAAAAACTCAGCCTCGCGGGCGACTTCGTCGGCTGTCAGGGCCGCACGGGGGAGTTCGATCATGGTGCCGATCAGGTATTCCACCTTGACGCCGTAATGGGCGATGACCTCCTCGCAGATGGCAACGGTGTTCTGCTTGAGCACCTGCAACTCCTTGACCGTGGCGATCAGCGGGATCATGATCTCCGGAACGATGGTGAATCCTTCGTCCTTGACCAGTTCGCAGGCCGCCTCCATGATGGCCCGCACCTGCATGTTGTAGATCTCGGGAAAGGTGATTCCCAGGCGGCAGCCGCGGTGACCGAGCATGGGATTGAATTCGTGAAGGGATTCGATCTTGTGCTTGATGGCGTTGACCGGCACCTTCATGGTCCGGGACAGATCCTCGATGTCCTTGTCTTCCTGGGGAAGGAATTCGTGCAGTGGCGGGTCGAGCAGGCGGATGGTGACCGGCAGCCCCTTCATCTCGCGGAAGATGCCGATGAAGTCCCCCTTCTGCATGGGCATGATCTTGGCCAGGGCCCTTTCGCGCCCCTCCAGTTCCTCGGACAGAATCATCTCACGTACGGCGGCGATGCGTTCGGCATCAAAGAACATGTGCTCGGTGCGGCACAGGCCGATACCTTCGGCACCGAATTCGCGGGCGACCTTGGAATCGTGGGGTGTGTCGGCATTGGTGCGCACCTTCATGGTGCGGAACTGATCAACCCATTGCATCAACTGGGCGAAATCTCCGGTCATGGCCGGCGAAACGGTGGGTACCACGCCCAGCATAACCTCGCCACATGAACCGTCCAAGGTGATCATGTCGCCCTTTTTGACCACAACGCCACCCTTGGCAACGAAACTCTCGGCGGCATAATCCACCTTGATGTCGCCGCAGCCCGCCACACAACATTTGCCCATACCGCGCGCCACCACCGCCGCGTGTGAGGTCATGCCGCCGCGGGCGGTGAGGATGCCCTGAGCGGCATGCATGCCGTGGATGTCCTCGGGTGATGTCTCGATACGCACCAGGATTACCTTGCGGCCGGTCTTTGCCTCGGCCTCGGCCTCATCAGCGCTGAAGACCACCTCGCCGGAAACGGCACCCGGCGATGCCGGTAAGCCCTTCGCAATAACCGTTTTAACGGCTTTGGGATCGAGAGAGGGGTGCAGCAACTGGTCAAGCTGGCTGGGCGCCACGCGCTTGACCGCCTCTTTCTCGGTGATCAGTCCTTCCCGAACCATATCCACGGCGATCTTGATGGCAGCCGGGGCGGTGCGCTTGCCATTGCGGGTCTGCAGCATGAAGAGCTTCCCTTTTTCGATGGTGAACTCGATATCCTGCATGTCCTTGTAGTGTTTTTCCAGTGTGTCGCGGATACCGGCCAGTTGCCGGTAGCATTCGGGCAGGACCTCTTCCATGGGGGGGAGGTTGGTGGCTTTGGCACGGTTGATCGGTTGAGGGGTGCGGATGCCGGCAACCACGTCCTCACCCTGGGCATTGACCAGGTATTCGCCGAAGAAATAGTTCTCGCCGGTGGAGGGGTCGCGGGTAAAGGCCACGCCGGTGGCGCAGTCGTCGCCCATGTTGCCGAACACCATGGACTGGACATTGACGGCAGTGCCCCAATCGGAGGGGATGTTGTTGAGCTTGCGGTAGGTTATGGCGCGCTGGTTCATCCAGGAACCGAACACGGCACCGATGGCGCCCCACAACTGGGCCTCGGGCTCTTCAGGAAACTCCTGGCCGAGTACCGCATTGATCTTGGCCTTGAACTGTCCAACCAGATCCTTCCAGTCGGCCGCCGTCAACTCCGTATCCAGATGGACGCCCCGCTCTTCCTTCTTCTGCTCCAGAAGATGCTCGAGAACATTTTTTTCCAACCCCATGACCACATCGGAATACATCTGTACAAAGCGGCGATAGGCGTCGTAGGCAAAACGCTCGTCTCCGCTTTGGGAGATGATGCCCTGTACGGTGGTGTCATTGAGGCCCAGGTTGAGGACGGTGTCCATCATGCCCGGCATGGAGGCGCGGGCTCCGGAACGGACCGAGACGAGGAGGGGGTTTTGGGGGTCGCCGAACTTTTTGCCCATCAGTTCCTCAACCCTCTTCAGGTTGGCGGCAACTTCGGCGGTCAGGGATGCGGGGTACTGTCGGTCGTTCTTGTAAAACTCGGTACAAACCTCGGTGGTGATGGTAAAACCGGGGGGGACCGGCAGGCCGATGCTGGACATCTCGGCCAGGTTGGCCCCCTTGCCCCCCAGCAGGTTTTTCATCTCGGCCCGGCCTTCTGCCTGGCCATTACCAAAAAAATACACAAACTTCTGCGCCATTGTGCTGCCTCCTCATTTGGATAATAACGTTTGCTGATTTACACAGGCTAAAAACGTTTATTCATAATAAAAATAATGAGTTAGACAGTCACTATAGCGCAGAAATTTGAAAATTCAACAGTAATCTGGAAAAGGACGATTATTTCATGTCCCAACTGGTGATATCGGCGTTCTTGCCTTCGCCCCCCTTGACGCCGTCGGCTCCGTAAGACGACAGATCATAATCACCATGTTCACCGGGCGAGACATAGATGTAGTCGTTGCCCCAGCCGTCCTTGGGGACCTGCTTGCTCTCCAGGTAGCCCCCATCCTTGTAATTTTTGGGAATGGTGCCGACGGTCGGCTTTGCCACCAAGGAATTCAATCCCTGTTCGGTAGTGGGGTAAACGCCATTGTCGAGTTTGTAGAGTTTGAGCGCCGATTCAAGGCTTCTGATCTGGGTCTTGGTGGTCTGGATCTTGGCGTCATCGGTTCGCCCCAGTATCTTGGGACCAACCAGGGCTGCCAGGAGCGCCAGGATCACGATCACCACCATGATCTCAATCAGGGTAAAGCCGCGTTTATTGCTGAGTTGTTTCATTTTTCATATCCTCCATCCGGGTGTGGTGCTGTCTAATTTATTAATTTTACATGAACGATCGGGGATGACAAGGATTTTCAGAGGCCGCGATTCATCAGTTGGCTGTATCCCAAATGAACCAGCGGTTGCCTCAATTGAGGTAGAATCGCACTGCGCCTTCCCGATGCTGTTCGATTAACTGACTGTTATTTTAAAACATTAGGACTTGACTTGTTTTTGGCACGCGTTATGATACGTCCTCTTCCAAGACATATATCACGGAAGGTCATAAACACGGATTAAGTGATTTCAGCCGCAGGCGCAGATGCCGAATGGGGCGATACAACACAAAACAAAGGAGATGAAAAGATGAAAAAGATCGTTATCACCATGCTTGCCCTCGTTGCCTTTGCCGGAACAGCTATTGCTGCCGGTCCCGAGACGATTACACTGCCGGCAAAAAACGGTAATGTAACCTTCCCCCACAAGAAGCACCAGGAACTGCTGAAGGATTGCAAAAAGTGCCATGCTAAGGGTCCCGGCAAGATTGCGGATCTCGGTAAGGACTGGGCGCATAACACCTGTAAAAAGTGTCATGCCGATGGCGGCAAGGGCCCTGTGAAGTGCGGCGAGTGCCACAAGAAGTAAGATCCTGACGGATCGCTGTCGTTGAAGAAGGGGTGACGCTCACGGGTGTCACCCCTTCTCTGTTTTAGTGTTCTTTTATGGTGTAGTTATTTCCCCGCCGCTTTATGAACCCTTCCCGTTCCAGCGCCTCCAGATTTCTCCCGATCTGCTCCGGTTCCGCGCCAAGCAGTGCCATCAACGCTTTCGCCGTCAACCTCGCTTGATCCATGATTGCCCGCAGCATACGGCTGCGCAGCTCACGGTTCGAGCCCTTGAAGGGGGACTGGCGGCTGTGATGCGCGCTTCGCCGGCTCGGGTTGGGGTGCTGCTGCTTGAGCCATACCCCGTAATCCATCAAGGCATAGTACCACTCGCGGGGATTGGCGCTGTCAAGTGTTGCCGCCACCAGTGGCATGATCTCTCGATCCGCGACCCGGTCCCGGCCATGAAAAAAACAATGAATGAATACTGTGCGGATGTTGGTTTCTATGAACGGCATCGCTCCACCGAAGGCAAAGCTGGCTACTGCGCGGGCCGTGTAGGGGCCTATGCCGGGGAGTGAAAGCAACTCTTCGACGCCGGTTGGAAACCGACCCCCATAGCGGTTGACTATCTCTTCGGCGCAGCGTTTGAGGGCAATGGCGCGGCGATTGTAACCCAGTCCCTGCCAGACCCGCAGGACGACCGGTAACGGAGCGACGGCCAGATCCGCCAGGGTCGGAAAGGCGGCCAAAAATTTGGCATACTTGGACTTGACTCGCTCCACCTGGGTCTGCTGAAGCATGATCTCCGACACCAGGATATGGTACGGGTCGCGGGTCTCGCGCCAGGGCATGGGACGGGGATTGGCGTGGAAATGGCCCAGGATGCCCTGTTGGAAGGTCTTGATCGTTTTGGCGTCGAGTGAGCCGGTTTCGAGGTAGTTGGCGGTGAGATGTTCAGGGTTCAATTTCAATCAATGTTCCTATAATTCTTGCCACAGAGACACAGCCAAAAGTAGGCGCTTCTAAGCGAGACTCAGAGGACGCACAGAGACATGGTCGGGATAAGATGCCATGGCTGCGGTGTTCCATTGTTTCCGTCTCAGATTTCCGTATGAATCAAAGATTTTCTCCGTGTCTCTGTGGCAGATTGTTTTTAGGTTTAACGCAGCGCCAGCTCCATATCCTCCAGCCTCTTGACACGGTCGCGCAGCTCCGCCGCTTTCTCGAAATCCAGTTCCTTGGCAGCCGCAAGCATCTCCTTGCGCAGACGTTTGACCAGTTTTGGGATATCCTTGAGAGACACGCCGTACTCCTCCGGGGTTTCTGCCACGGCGCCGGGCGGGGTGTAGTAGTCGTGCTCCTCGATGGAATTAAGGATGGTCCGCATCCCCTTCTTGACCGTCTCGGGGGTGATGCCATGCTCTTCGTTCCACGCGAGCTGTTTGGCGCGGCGGCGTTCGGTTTCGTCGATGCAGGCCTGCATGGAGCGGGTTACCTGGTCGGCGTACATCAGCACCCGGCCGTTGATGTTGCGGGCCGCCCGGCCGCAGGTCTGGATCAGGGAACGGGCCGAGCGGAGGAAACCCTCCTTGTCGGCGTCCAGGATGGCCACCAGCGAGACCTCTGGCAGATCCAGTCCCTCGCGTAGCAGGTTGATACCCACCAGCACGTCGTATTCCCCCAGTCGCAGATCGCGCAGGATCTCCATCCGCTCGATGGTGACGATGTCCGAGTGCAGGTAGCGAACCCGTACCCCCAGTTCCCGGTAGTAGTTGGTCAACTCCTCGGCCATGCGCTTGGTCAGCGTCGTCACCAGCACCCGCTCGCCCCGGGCCACGGTCTGTCGGACCTCGTGGAGCAGGTCGTCAACCTGGCCGACAGTGGTTGTTTTTGTGTCTGACATGTCAGACCGGTCAGACACGTCGGACAGGATCTTCCCGGCCGTGGCCGGCCTGACCTCGATCACCGGGTCCACCAGGCCGGTGGGGCGAATGACCTGTTCCACGAATACGCCGCCGCTCCGCTCCATTTCGAAATCCGACGGGGTGGCCGAGACGTAGACCGCCTGGCGGATGCGCCGCTCGAACTCCTGAAAATTGAGCGGCCGGTTGTCCAGGGCAGCCGGGAGGCGGAAACCAAACTGGACCAGGGTCTCCTTGCGCGAGCGGTCGCCGCGGTACATGCCCCCGACCTGGGGGATGGTGATGTGGGACTCATCCACGAACAGCACGAAATCGTCGGGAAAGTAGTCTATCAGGGTATAGGGGGGCTCTCCGGGCTGCCGTCCGTCAAAGTAGCGCGAATAGTTTTCGATCCCCTGGCAGAAACCCATCTCCTCCATCATCTCGATATCAAAGAAGGTGCGCTGCTCGATGCGCTGGGCCTCCAACAGCATGTTTTCGGCGCGGAAATGGCGGATGCGCTCTCCCAGGTCCACGCGGATCTGTTCCACGGCACGCTCCAGGGTCTCGCGGGTAGAAACATAGTGCGAGGCCGGGTAAATGGCGCACTTGGAGAGACGGTTCAGGACCACGCCCCGCAGCGGGTCAATCTCGCTGATCGCCTCCACCTCGTCACCGAAGAACTCAACCCGCAACGCCTTATCGTTGTCATAGGCCGGGAAAACCTCTACCACATCCCCGCGCACCCGGAACGTGCCGCGGTGAAAGTCGGTGTCGTTGCGTTCATACTGGATCTCCACCAGCTTTTTCAAGAGGGTGTCGCGGCCGAAATCTTCCCCCTGGTGAAAGAAGATGTGCAGGCTGGCGTAGGCCTCGGGTGAGCCGATGCCGTAGATGCAGGAGACCGAGGCCACGATGATCACGTCCCGCCGGGTCAGCAGGCTGCGGGTGGCTGAGTGGCGCATCTTGTCGATCTCATCGTTGATTGACGAATCCTTCTCGATGAAGGTGTCGGTGGTGGGGAGATAGGCCTCGGGCTGGTAGTAGTCGTAGTAGGAAACAAAATATTCCACGGCGTTTTCGGGGAAAAGCTCCTTGAACTCGCCGTACAGCTGGGCCGCCAGGGTCTTGTTGGGGGCCAGCACCAGGGCCGGCCGCCCGGTTTGGGCAATGACGTTGGCCACGGTAAAGGTCTTGCCCGAGCCGGTGACGCCGAGCAGGACCTGATGCCGGTCGCCCCGATCAATGCCGGCGACAAGTTCGTCGATGGCCTGGGGCTGGTCGCCGCGGGGGATGTAACCGGTAGTGAGTTTAAAGGGGGATTCCACGGAATTCATCTAATCATACTAGCCTCAGATTGCAGCCCTGTCCAGCACCTTGCCGCCAGGAGCGTGCAGGCTGACGGTCATGCCCAGGTGTCCCAAGGTGTGGGTGGCGCAGGAGAGACAGGGGTCGTAGAGGCGGATGCCGTGTTCAACCCGGTTGAGTAGACCTTCGGTGAGCGTGTCGCCATGAAGGTGTTGCCGGGCGATGGCGGTAATGGTGCGGTCCATGGCACGGCTGTTGTGGGCCGTTGCCACGATCAGGTTTGCCCCGGTCAACAGGCCATGCTGGTCCACCCGGTAGTGGTGGATCAGGGTGCCGCGCGGCGCCTCGGTTACACCGACCCCCTCGGTATGATTGACCCCGCCCCGAACCAAGACATGGGGATCGGTGATGGCCGGATCGTCCAGCAATGCGCCGATTCGTTCCACCGCGTACAGCATCTCCACCAGTCGGGCGTGGTGATACTTCAGGCTGCTGGCCGCCGTTATCCCGCTTGCCAGGAACGCTTTCCGCGCCTGCTCCGCCATGGGTGCCGCGGCAAAGGGGGCGACGCTGAGGCGCGCCAGGGGGCCGACCCGGTACAGCCCATCCTGATCAAGGGCGCAGTCGGTCGGTTTCAGGTAGCTATCGCATACGGCGGTCTCCCGAATCGCCTCACCATACGCCTCCGGTGTCAGTTCGCGAACAATGGCACTGGCCGTATCCACAAACCGCAACCTGCCGGTGCAATGGTCGAGGCAGCCGTCCTCCCCCACGAGACCGAGGAACAGGCCGGGCAGTCCGCCGCACTCCCCCATCTCGCCCAGAAACCGTTCGTTATGCTGTTCCCATACCCCGTTGGCAAAACGGACCAGATCGAGTGCCTCGGGCAGCAGAGCGGCTATGGTATCCCGTCCCGCCTCAGCCAGCGGCTCGCGCATCCCACCGGGCACGATGAATTCCGGGTGGAGCCGGCCTCCGCCGATCAGGTTGACGATTTCCTGGCCGATCTGGCGCAGACGGATCCCCTTTTGGATCAGTTCGGGAAAATGGCTGGCCAGGCCCACGATGTTGCGTTCGGCAGGGTCGCTGTCCAGGCCGAGCACGATGTCCGGCGCCGAGAGGTGGAAAAAACTGAGGGAATGACTGAGGATCAACTGGGCCAGGGAGAGCAGGCTGCGCAGCCTGTGCGCTGCCGGGGGCGGTTCCAGCCCGAGGACCCGGTCGCCGGCCAGCGCGGAGGCCAAGGCGTGGCTGACCGGGCAGATACCGCAGATACGGGCGGTGATGGCCGGCATCTCCCAAAAGGGGCGGCCCTGGCAGAATGACTCGAAGCCGCGAAATTCCCGGACATGCAGACACGCCTCGGCCACCCGCCCGACATCGTCCAGCAGGATGGTGATCGTGGCATGCCCTTCAATGCGGGTCACGGGGTTAATGGTGATGGTGTGGCTCATGGAGATTAGTCTACCACGAATAGGTGGTGAGGCGAGGAAGTGAGCGGAACATTCTGAAAGCCTCGGTCCACGAAAAACACGAAAAACACGAACAAAGTCATATTTTCAAGCGGATGAACACGTGCGAGCAATTCGGGGTGTGTCTCGCCTCTTTCGGCTCTTTTTCGTGCTTTTCGCGGATAAACCTGTTTGTGCGGGTTACTGCTCCCCGAACACCAGCGCACTGAAGATGAATATCTCGCATTCCTTTTCCCAGGCGTTTTCGGGCAGACCGGCCTTGAGGCAGGTGTGCTTCAGGAAGGTGTCCCGGTCCCAGCCGTATTCCGTGGCCACCTGGGGAAGCAGCACCCCGCGGTAACTGTTCTTGACGATATAGATGCCGTGCCGCCCGACCTGGATCTCCTCGATGGCGGAAATCTTATGCAACGGCGAGAGCACCGAGATCTCCAGGGAAAAATCCTCCAGGTCGTGAGGTTTCATGGGGTAGAAACGGGGGTCGTGGGTGGCGGCTGCCTGGGCCATTTCCTGCACCAGCCGGTAGAGCGGCTGGTCGGAGACAAAGTTGCCGATGCATCCCCGCAGATTTCCCAACTGCTTGATGGTTACGAAGCAGCCGTTCGCGGAGTTGAGTCCCGGTGAGGCCGTTTCAACGGGTGGGATCTTGCCGCTGGTAACAACAGCCGTAATGGTGTTTCTGGCTATCTTGAGCAGTTCTCGCTGTTCTTTTTTGGTCAGGATCTCGGCCATGGTTTCCTCCTGCTGATGGTCAGATTGTAGTGAGGGGCCGCATCGTGTGCCTGCCCGATGGAAAGCGATGGTGGCAACCCTATGAGTATTTTTTTCTACGGAACAGTCCGGTCTTGAGGCTGACGATCCGGTCCAGGAACAGCACACCGTCCAGGTGGTCCATCTCGTGCTGGATGGCCACCGCCTCGAAGCCGGTGGCAACGATTTCCCGTTCGTTGCCTGCCGGTTCCCGGAAACGGACCGTGATCTCCGTGGAGCGTTCCACATCGCCGGTATAGTCCGGCACGCTCATGCATCCCTCGCGCATGATGGCCGCCCCGCTGCGGCTCGTGATCATCGGGTTGATCATGCGGAGCAGACCGTGGTTGTTATCCTTGCCGTTGCGGCTGGCTGACACATCCACCACGCAGACCCGCAACGTGACGCCGATCTGGGGAGCGGCCACGCCTACCGAGCCGGGGCCGGCATGCATGGTGTCGATCAGGTCCGCGACCAGGGTGTGTATGGCGCTATCAATGTCTCCTACCGGGTTGCAGACCTTTTTCAACACTGGGTGGGGATAATGCAGGATGGGTTGAATCGGCATGGGTCAGAGCGCGACCGGTGTTATGACCCGCACACCGATCTCCACCTTCAACTCCTTCTTCAGGTCGTCCAACAGTGTTGCCAGTGTTTCCGGGGTCTGCCCCTCGGGCAGGGCCGCCTCCAGCATCATCACGTACACCGGTTCGGCCGGGGTGCCGATCAGCTTGGTGTTGAGATCCATGATATTTACCCCCAGGCCGGCCAACTCGCGGGCCACGCGATAGACAATGCCCGGCTGGTCGGCCCCGTAGACCGATATCATGCAAATCTCCGCCTCCGTTTCCTGACGTGCCACCTCGTCAGGGTGCAGGGTGCGCACGGCCAGGGACATGCCCAAGCCGTCGCAGACCGGCTTCAGTTCATCGTACAGGTGCCCCTTGCCGAACGGCCGGGGGTGGGAGACGATCAGGATCATGGCGAATTCACCGGCCAGCATGGTGCAACTGGAGTCGGCGAGGTTGCAGCCAAGGCGGAACAGCACCTCGGAGATGCCGGCCACGATGCCGGTCCGGTCCTTGCCAACCACGGAAACGGCGTAATGCAGGATGTCGGGCTGATTCGTCATTGGAGCCCCCAGGGGAATTGGATGACAATCTGGTTATCATCATTCGATTTCATCTGCAAATGTTTTTTGGATTCAGGTATAGTGTCGCACAACGGTACAGCGATGAAAGAAAAAAACTGCGGAGTCAGGACTTGAAGGGTCGCCTGGAGGGGACTCCTCCCCCCGGACCCACACCACCCGGCGTGCAACAAGAGGAATCAGTCAATGATCTATAATCGCCTCCTCGGTGTTCTCATAGCGCTTTCCGTCGTTATACTGACAGGTGTTGTGGGCTACAGGTTCATCGAAGGATGGAATCTGTTCGATTCACTGTATATGACCGTAATTACCATTGCTTCCGTGGGGTTCGGGGAGGTACACGAACTTACCTTCCACGGACGGATTTTTACCATCATACTTATCTTCTGCGGCTCAGTCACCATGATCTATGGGGTTTCCATCCTGACCGCCTTTATCGTTGAGGGTGAATTAACCGATGCATTAAGGAGGCGAAAGATGAAAAACGCCATCGCCAAGCTGGAAAACCACTATATCCTGTGCGGTATGAGCGCGACCGGCAAGTATATCGCGGGAGAGTTGGCAAAAACCGGGCGCACATTCGTTGTTATCGAAATGGACCCGCAGAAGATCAGGGAGCTTAACGACTCAAATATATTGAATATTGAAGGAGACGCGACCCATGAGGCGGTCCTTGAATCAGCCAATATAGGGAGGGCCAGTGGCCTGCTTACCGCGCTTCATAACGATTCGGACAATCTCTTTGTTGTCGTCACGGCAAAGGGGCTCAAACCACAACTCAAGATAGTCGCCAAGGCAATCAATGAGGAGTCGGAACGGAAACTCCGGCAGGTAGGGGCCGATTATGTGGTTATGCCCAATTTTATTGGCGGCATGCGCATGGTTTCCGAGATGATCCGCCCCTCGGTGGTAAGTTTTCTTGATAACATGCTGCGCTCAAAGGATGCAACCGTCAGGGTTGAAGAGATACGCCTTTCTCCGGATTCTCCCCTGTTGAACAAATCATTGAACAACTCAGGCGTGCTCGACGTGGGAGGGGTTACGGTCGTTGCATTGTCCGACGGCAAGGGTTCTTATGAGTTCAATCCCCACAGGGACAGGATTCTCAGGGGGGATGACGTCATCATCGTTATGGGGGTCGTGGAAAAGATCCTCATTCTGCAGCAAAAGGCCGCCTGAATCTCGCACGATAAAGAACTCAGACATTCCAACAATGAGGATGAAATATGACCGCACCACGAAACCGTTCCGTCTGCCCCTATGATTGTCCCGACACCTGCGGCATGCTGGTGGAGGTGGTGAGCGACCGCGCCGTGCGGCTAAGCGGTGACCCGGACCACCCGGTCACCCGCGGCCTGCTCTGCCCCAAGATGAACCGGTACGAGCGGACCGTCCATTCTCCGCGCCGCCTGACCACGCCCCTGCTCCGCACCGGGGCCAAGGGAGAGGGCGCCTTTAGCCCCATCTCCTGGACCGAGGCCATCGAGCGGATCTGCTCCCGCTGGCAGGAACTGATCGCCCGGTACGGCGCCGAATGTATCCTCCCCTATTCCTACGCCGGTACCATGGGCCTGGTGCAGAGGAACAGCGGGCACCCCTTCTTCCATTACCTGGGGGCCTCGCGGCTGGAGCGGACCATCTGCTCTCCGGCCAAGGATGCCGGCTGGAAACAGATCATGGGGGATACCCCGGCCATGGACCCGGCCGGGATGCAGCAGAGCGATCTGGTCATCCTGTGGGGCATCAACGCGGTCGCCACCAGCATCCATGCCATGCGCGACGCCCAGGAGGCCCGGCGAAACGGCGCCCGGCTGTGGGCCATTGACACCTACCGCACCCCGACCTGCGATGCCGTTGACGAAGCCTTTATCGTCAGGCCCGGAGGCGACGGCGCCTTGGCCCTGGGGATGCTGCACTGCATGGTCGGCGAGGGGCTGGCGGACAAGGCCTTTATCCGCGACAATGTGCTCGGTTTCGATGAATTCGTTGCCAAGGTGTTGCCGGAGTGCACGCCGGAGCTGATGTCGCCGATCTGCGGTCTGCCTGCCGAAACCATCCGGCGTCTTGCCCGTGAGTACGTCCATGCCAAGGCCCCCTTTATCCGCCTGGGGAGTGGTCTCACCCGCTACGGAAACGGGGCCATGACCGTACGCACCATCGCCTGTCTGCCGGCAATCAGCGGGGCCTGGCAGCGCCCCGGCGGCGGGGTGTTTCCGGGGACCTCCACCGGAGCGGCTTTTCCGCTGGACAGGGTGACGCGGGAAGATTTTATCCGGAAACCCACCCGCCTGGTCAGCATGAACCAGCTCGGGCATGCCCTGAACGAACTCTCCGATCCGCCGGTCATGTCGTTCTACTGCTACCATTCCAACCCGGCCAGCGTTACCCCGGATCAGAACGCCGTCATCCGCGGGCTTGGGCGTGATGACCTGTTCACCGTGGTGCACGAACGTTTCCTCACCGACACGGCCCGTTACGCCGACATCGTGCTGCCGGCTACCTCTTCCCTTGAACAGAGCGACCTGTTCCGCTGCTATGGCGGCTACCACAGCCAGCGTTGCGGCGCTGCCATCCCGCCGGTGGGGGAGTCGAAATCCAACTGGGAGGTCTTTTCCCTCCTGGCCCGGGGAATGGGGTGGGCGGAACCGTTCTTCCAACAGTCGGCGGACGACCTGATCGAGCAATTGCTGGCGTTCGAGACACCCTGGCGCGATGCGGAAACTACCGAGCGTCTGCGGCAGGGGGAGCCGGTTTTCCTTACCCCGCCCCTTGACCCGCAACGCCCCTGGCAGACGCCCTCGGGGCGAATCGAGATCCTGAACGAGCGCGAAGCGGAACCGCTGCCGCGCCTGCTCCCCACCCATGCCGAGCAGGACGGCTTCCCGTTGCGCCTGCAACCGGCGACAACCCCCTTTGCCCTCAACTCCTCCTTTTACGAGCAGGACGAACTGCGGCTGCCGCAGAAGGGCCAGACCCTGATGATGAACCCGGCCGATGCGGCGCAACGGCGGCTTGCTGATGGGGACGAGGTGGTGGCGTACAACCATCTGGGTGAAGTGGGGTTCTGTCTGAAGGTGACGGACAGGGTGCCGGCGGGAACGGTGGTCACTGAGGGGGTCTGGTGGCGCGAGTTCATCCCGGGCCAACGGGGGGTGAATTGCCTGACGTCCCAGCGCCTGACGGATAGTGGGCGGGGGAGTACGTTATATGATGTGGCGGTGGAGGTAAGGGGGGGTTAGCGCTTCCTCAACACCCGCTTATCCCCCACCCGGATGGTGATCTTCTCGCTGTCAAAGTGCTCCAGAAGCGGTATCAGGAACTTGCGCGACAGGTTGGTCTGTTCGCGGAAGTCGGTCGGGATGATCTCCCCCTTGTCCCGCAAAAGTGCAACCAGTTTCTCCCGCAGCCCGTCCAGGGCTACAGCCCCGTAGAACAGGTCGGCGGAGATGCGCACCACCTGGCCGCTTCTGGTCAACAGCGCCAGGTTGTCGCGCACCTGCTTCTCGTCGCAGCGGAAGCGCTCCATGATCTCCTTCACCGTGGGGGGCTCGTTCCCCCCTTCTGCTATGAACGCCGCCATCCGCCCCTCCAGCCCGTCGGCCGCGGCAATCGGACGCGCAGCCTGTCCGGCGGGCTTGACAATCTCCCTATCCGGTATCACCAAACCGTCCCGTTCCAACGCCGCCAGGAGCGGGGTGAAAAAGCGCTGGTCGCTCCGTTTCGGCAGGCGTGTCTTAAGCTCCTCCTTGGCGATCCCCTCCTTGAGCGGATGGGCTGCCAGGTACGCGGTTAGTTCGTCCGTGAGCCCTTTTTTCAGGGTCTCGACCGCCCCCCGTGCCAGAAAGATGCGCGGCTCGCGGATCATCTGCACCACCTCCCCGCTGGTGAGCAAGGCTGCCAGGGCTGCCTCCAACGCCTTACGGGGAATGCCGGAACGCAGCAGGATGTCGTCGAAGGGTATTCCGGAGAGCAGGCCCTGGCCGATCAGCAGGCTAACGGTCGCCTGGTGTTCGCCATTCTCCAGTGCGTGGAGGAGTTGCAACGCCTCATCGCTTCTGCGGCGCCGCCGGGGCGGGAACGGGTCCAGCACCACGCCGCCAGCCACGGTGGCGGCCGGCGCGGAGGCCCGCAGGATGTAGCTGTCACCGGCCAGCAGCAGGGCCGGGGACTTGAGGCGCAACTGCACATGGGCACTTTCTCCCGGGCTGAGAACGTCCCGGTCCAGCAGGATCACCTGGGCCGGCACCTCGTAGGTGGCCGAATGAAGCCGCAGGGTGGCGCGGTGTTTCAGGTCGTGGGGTGCCGAAGCCAGGTAGTCGAGCCGGGCGTCCACCGCGCGGGTGGGCCGGAACACCCCCCTCGGCACCACCACGTCGCCCCGCCGTACCTGATCCAGATCGATCCCCTGCAGGTTGACCGCCAGACGCTGACCGGCCAGACCCTTCTCCTGCTTGGCGCCGTGGGCCTGGATGCCGCGCACCCGCCCTTCCAGGCCGCCAGGGAGCAGTTCCAGTTCGTCACCCACCCGGATCTCGCCGGAGAGCAGCGTGCCGGTCACCACGGTGCCGAAACCGGCAACGGTAAAGACCCGGTCCACCGGCAGGCGGAACTGCCCCTCGTGCCGTTTTTCCGCAGCCTGTTCCGCCAGCCGGGCCAACTCCCGTTTCAATTCTTCCAATCCATCTCCGCTACGGGATGAGACCGGAACGATCGGCGCCCCCTCCAGAAAGCTGCCGGCAATGAAGTCACGCACCTCCTCGGTTACCAGATCCAACCACTCCGGGTCCACCATGTCGCGCTTGGTCAATACCACCAGGCCGGTTTTTACCCCCAACAGGCGCAGGATATCCAAGTGTTCGCGGGTCTGGGGCATGATCCCCTCGTCGGCGGCAATGGTCAGCATGACCAGGTCCATGCCCCCCACGCCGGCCACCATGGTGCGCACGAAGCGTTCGTGCCCCGGTACATCGACGATGCCGAAAGAAGGTCCGCCCGGAAGGTCCAAGTGGGCAAAGCCCAATTCGATGGTGATGCCGCGCGCCTTTTCTTCCTTCAGCCGGTCGGTGTCAATGCCGGTCAGAGCCTTGACCAGCGAGGTCTTGCCGTGGTCGATATGTCCTGCTGTGCCCAGTATCAGATGTTTCACGCGGACCGCCCCTTTAAGAACTTATCCGCAAATAAGCTTTGCGGTCTCGCATCCCGTATTCAGGCCATCTTTCCCCGTCCTTCAATCGTAAAATCCTCGACGTAGCCCTGCTACGCCTGTGGTTTTACTCAATCAGGCCAGGAAAATCTGCCCCAAATCCGGGCGCGATACCTGACCAAAGTTATTTACGGACAAGTTCTAAATCACGAATGGCGCCAGCGTAGCACAACAGCGGGCGGGATTTTACTGTTTTTTGTGGGGGGATGTCTGAATGGAGGAAAATGGTGCGCGGGGTTTGAAAGAGCCGCAGGTAGCGGCCCTTTCTGTTTCGGGGTATGGTGGATTCCTATCCCTTCCGGCTGAAACGGTACCCCACTCCGCGTACGGTCTGGAAGTGAACCGGTTTGGCCGGGTCGGGTTCGAAGTAGCGCCGCAGGCGGACAACGAAATTGTCCAGGGTCCTGGTTTCGGTGTCGCTGGTATAGCCCCAGACCGAGTTAAGGAGCTGGCCGCGCGGGATAATCTCTCCCTCCTTCTGGAAGAAGAGCGAGAGTACGCGCACCTCCATCTCGGTCAGGTCAATCTCCCCCTGGGCTGTCCTTGCCCGGTAGGAAAGCAGAAATACCTCGTTATCTCCGAAACGGTAGCCCTCCTCCACCGGATCGGGGCGATACCATGACGAGCGCCGCAGCATCCCTTTGACCCGTAATAGAAATTCCACCAGGTTGAACGGTTTGGTGAGGTAGTCGTCGGCGCCGTTTTCCAGCCCCTCCACCCGGTCCGCGTCCTCGGAGCGTGCGGTCAGCATCAGCACCGGCACGCGTGCGTCCAGGGTGCGTACGGCACGGCAAACCTGGAAACCGTCCATGCCGGGGAGCATGACATCCAGGATGACCAGGTCAAAATGCTCAACCTCCAGTGCCTGCAACGCCTTTTCACCGGACTCGAAATGGCTGACGCGGCACCCTTCCTGTTCCAGGTTGAAGCATATGCCGCGCGCCAGGTGGATCTCGTCTTCCACCAGCATGATGTGGGGCTTGTCGTTGGTCATAAGTTCGTTTTCCTTGTTCGCGGTTCAAGGTTCGAGGTTGGTGACTTCGAACCTCGAACAGCAAACCTCGAACGGGTGTTCACGCCGCCGGCAGGGTGATGGCAACGGTGCATCCCTTGCCGAGCCCTTCGCTCTCAACCGCAACGGTTCCGCCGTATCCCCGGACAATGGACTGGACGATGTAGAGTCCCAGCCCGGTCCCCCGCACGTTTTCTCCCGAAGGGTGGACGCGGTAGAACATGCCGAAAACCTTCTTGAGTTCCCGTTTTTCCAGGCCGCGGCCACGGTCCTGGATGGCCAGGCGCACGGTCCCTCCCGACCGGGTGAGATGAACGGTGATGTCGGGGCTTTCCGGGGAGTAAAGCGCGGCATTTTCGAAGATATTGCGCAGTACCATACCCATCTCTTCCGGGTCGACAATTGCCTTCACCCCGGCCTCGCATTTCAGCGAGATGTTGCCTCCTTGGGGCAGCTTGGCCCGTTCGCGGTCCACGTACTCCTCAACCAGGGCCGAGATGTCGGTCAGGCGCCGTTCTGCCGGCTTGCGGCGCTGCTCCAGGCGGGCAGCCATGAGCAGGTTGTTGATCAGGTAATGCAGCCGCTCCGTGTCCATCAGCATGGTGTCCACAAACGCATCCAGCTTCTCCTGCGGAAGGCGTCGCAGGCGGATCGTCTCCAAATGAAGCTGGATCGAGGCAAGCGGTGATTTGAGCTCGTGCGTTACCTGGGAGATGATGCCCCGCTGTTGCTGGTAGAGGGCATTCTGGCGGTTCCAGTACAGAAAGATGATGTACACCCCGGCCAGGATGACGGCCAACATTGCCAAGCCTTCAACCATAACGATCCAGTTGAAGGCCTGCCCCATCAGCTCGGGACGGTATTTCTCCGCAAGCGACCTGAATTCATGGTGTTTTCCGATGAACCAGTAGATCCAGAATACCACAAGGGTGATCCAGACCAACTGGATGGCGATCAGGGCCATGACCGGGTGGAATAACCTGCGGATAAGTTTCATGCGATGTTCCGAATGGTCGGGTCTGGGTTGGAAGGCACACTGCACCTCCGTCACGAGAGGCTTGTCTTTTGTCCATCTGTTCTGTTATAACCTCTGGGCGCTGTCCGCGCAATCAGAGAGTTTATTTGGAGAATATGAGTTATGTCCAGTTTCGACTTCAAGCGCTTGAATCGCACCATAATGATCTACCGCGTTGTCCAGGCCCTGCTGCTCTGTCTTCTGTTTTTCGTGGTCTACCGGTTCCAGATCAGCTTTGCCCAGACAGGCGCTCCTGAAAAGTTCATTGCCAGCGTCAAATTCACCATCGTGATCCAGCTTCTGCTGGTGTATCCGATATACAAGCTGGCCTGGCGTGATGCCGGCGTGGAGATCGATGGGTGCGTCGTTGGTCTCAGCACCGAGGCTCAGGCAGCCCTGCGCAAGAAACGTTTGATCGGCGATCTGTGGAAGGTCTGCGCCGTCGCCTTCTTCCTGGTCTTTGTGATAATGATCCCCGATGCCAGGAAGGCGTCGGGCGCTGCACAGATACTTGCAATCACCCTGTTTTCCTTCTTGCTCATGTGTCTGACCTATTTCCAGTGTTTCAATTTCAGCGCCAAGAAGCGGATGAAACAGACGGATTGAAATTAAAAGCTTTTGCCTCAGAGGGCACAGAGGAATCAAAAACAATATTCTGAGGTTACCCTGCGGATACGTATGTGACCCCGGTTTTCTCCGTGACCTCTGTGGCAGATTGTTTTTTGAGTAGCACTACGGAGTTTTCCCACCGAAAAACGCCTCCATTTTTGTAAAGACTTCCGCCGAATCCCCCGTAATGAGTGCCGTATCCGGCAGCGAACGCAGGAATATCTTGCCGTACCCCTTGGTTGTCACTCGGCGATCCAGGATCAATACCGCCCCTCGGTCGTCTCGGCTGCGGATCAGCCGGCCAAAGCCCTGACGGAACTTGATTACCGCCTGGGGCACCGAAAATTCACGGAACGGGTCGCCGCCCGAGGCCTGGATCTGTTCGGCGCGGGCCTGCTGCACCGGTTCGGTCGGCACCTGGAACGGCAACCGGGCAATGATCACCAGCCGCAACGCCTCCCCCTTCACATCCACTCCCTCCCAGAAGGAATCGGTGCCGAACAGCACGGCATTCTGCTCCTTACGGAAACTGGCCAGCAGGGCATGGCGGCCGGTCTCCCCCTGTTTCAACGCCTTGATCCCCAGCCGTGCCAGATCCGGGGCCAGGCTGGAATAGACCTTGTTCAGCAGGTCGTAGGAGGTGAACAGGATAAAGGCCCCTCCCTTTGCGATGGCAACGGCCCGCAGGATGCGCTCCTCCAGCGCCTCGCGAAATCCGGGACTGGTAGGCTCGGGCATGTCCTCGGGTACGGCAACGAACACCTGAGAGGCGTAGTCGAAGGGGGAGGCAAGGCGCAGTTCGGTCAGGCGTTGCGGCGGGATCAGGCCGAAACCGGTTCGTTTCTTCAGGTAGGCAAAGTCGCCTCCCACGGTCAGGGTTGCCGAGGTGACGATGATGGTCTTGATGCGGTCCAGGATGGTCTCTTTGACCTGGCCCGAGATATCCAGCGGCGCGGCACACAGGCGGGCCTGCACCCCCCGCGACCCTCGGGTGGCCTCCATCCAGCGGCAGTACCCCTCGGCAGAGGCCGAGAAGAACACCAGGCCGTCGGCCATGGCCTGGAGCCGCCCCTCGATGCCGCCGGTGTCCAGCAACTGATCGCCCAGTTTTTCCCGCAGCTTGTCCGGCAGGTCCTCACAGCGGCGCAGCAGGCTGCGCAGGGCCGAGGTGTAGTCGCCGAGGGCCTCGGCCAGGGTAGCTAGGCGTTGGCGGCTCTCCTGCCAGAACGCGCCCTGTTCCACCGCGGGGGTGATGCGCAGCTTTTGTTCCCGCCCGGCCGGTCCGCCGGCCTCTCGTTCCAGGGCCAGGGCCAGCCAGTCCATGGTCTGCTCGGTCAGGCCGGCCAAGTCATGGGCCTTGGGAAGCAGGTGACTCTCCAACAGGGCCGACAGCTCGGTGTAAAGCGCCTCCATGGACTCGGGCAGGTCGCGGGTCAGACGATTGGAAAGGATTGTCAGCAGTCCGGCCCGGTTGGCCTTCTGGGGGACCAGACGATGCAACTGTTTGAGGATGGCGCCCCGGCTGATGACCAGGGAGAGGTGGCTGGTGGCCACATCCTCCAGGTGGTGTCCTTCGTCGAAGATCAGGCGCGAAAAAGGGGGAAGGATGGCGGTCGCGTCGTAGCCGGTCTCCTTGCGAAGCACAATATCCGACAGAAGCAGGGCGTGGTTGACCACCAGCACCTTGGCGGCCGAGGCGTCACGCCGGGCACGGTAAAAGAAGCAGCGATTGAAGTGCTTGCACCGGGAGCGGCTGCACTGGTCGGCCTCGCAGCAGACCTCCTCCCAGGTGCTGTGGCGCGGTGTAAAACTCAGGTCGCTCCGGCAGCCGTCCTGGCAGGCTTTGCTCCATTCGATGATGGCAGTCAACTCGGCCGAGGCCTCGTCGGCGAACAGGCCCGGTTCCGCCTCGGCCCCTTCCAGCTTGCGCAGGCAGGCATAGTTGCTCCTCCCCTTGACCAGGGCCGCCTTGAACTCCACGGCGCAGTTTTTGGCCAGGAAGGGGAGGTCCTTGCGGATCAGCTGCTCCTGCAGGTTGATGGTGTTGGTGGAGACCACGACCCGCTGGTTGTTGCGCACGGCCCAGAGGATGGCCGGCACCAGGTAGGCCAGGGATTTGCCGGTGCCGGTGCCGGCCTCTACCAGGGCCACCCGGTCATGGTTGAAGGCCTCGGCCACGTTGAGGGCCATGCGTACCTGCTCGTCGCGCTGCTCATACCCCTTGAGGTGGGCCATCATGCCGTCGGGGGCAAAGATGCGGCCGATCTCATCCAGGGAGAGCAGTTCCCCCTTTTTTTCGGTAAAGGGGGAAACAACCTGGTAGCAGCGGGTGCAGCCGTTGTCCACGATGGCAAAGCCGATTCCCTGGTTGCCGGCCACCGAGGCGATGTCCATGTCCGCAGACGAGGGAGTCAGGTCGCCGGAGGGGTGGTTGTGGATGACCACGTCACCACAGGCGGCGCGGGCCAGTATGGCGGGTACGGCCTGTTTCGACCCGCGGGCGATGGCGTCCACCTCGTAGACGATCCCCTCCACATTGGTCCGGCCGATGAAGAAAACCTCGTTGCCTTTGGCCTCGGCGATCTCGTGGCGCATCAGCAGCAGTGCGTCGTCGGTGAAATGTTTATTCATGGTTTCTCAATTAATCAACAACCCCACCAGCCCGGCCCCCAGGATGACCACCATTGGACTGACCTTGGTCCATTTGAAGATGGCAAAACCAACCCCCAGGACGACAAATTCCTTGACGCCCGACAAGGAGGCTGCCCCCAGGCTCCAGGCTGCCGCCGCCACCATGCCCACCACCGCCGGGAGCAAGCCGTCCAGGGTTTTTTTGATGGTATCGATGTTTTTCAGGCGGTGATAATTGCGGCCGATCAGCAGCATCAGGGTGACGCACGGCAGGAAGATGAACACCGTGGCTACCAGGCCGCCCAGGAAACCGCCCACGCGGACGCCGGTAAAGGTGGCCAGGATGGCCAAGGGACCCGGGGTAAGCTGAGAGAGGGCCACCCCGTCCAGGAATTGCCGCAGGGTCAGCCAGTGGTACTGCTCGACCATGATATGGTTCATGAGAGGGATCAGCACGTAGCCGCCCCCTACGAAGATCAGGCCGATACGCAGGTATACCCAGGCAAGGGTGAGCAGCGCCGCCATCAGACACTCTCCCGCTTATAGATGGTGACGGCCAGGGACCAGCCCGCCGCCGCCAGCAGGATCCAGGCGGCGTTCAATTTGAGGAATACGGCGGCGACAAAGGCTGCCAGGGCCATTATGGCGCCGTTGGCGTTCCGGATCTGTTTTTTGCCCATGTCGATGGCAACGACCATGATCAGGCCGATGACCACCGGGTTGGTCCCCTCGAGGGCTGCCTGAAGCTGGGGCAGCTTGTGATAGGTGAAGTAGAGCCAGGAGAGGAGCGACACCAGCAGAAACGAGGGCATGATGAACCCGGTTGCGGCCAGGATGCCGCCCCGGATACCGCGCAGGTGGTGGCCGGTAAAGGTGCAGACATTCAGGGAAAACGGCCCCAGGATCTGTCCGAAGGCTAGGCCATGCAGGAATTCCTCGGCGGTGATCCATTGCTTCTCCCGAACGCAGACCCGCTCCACCAGGGCGACGATGGCCATGCCACCGCCGAAACCGGTTAGTCCGATCTTGGTGAATGTCAGGAAAATCTCTGTCAGCGATACCCGTTTTGCACTCTCGTCCATAGGGAAGTTATAGCAGCGCACAAGCCGTAGGGGCAAGCAAAAAGGGGGGCATGCCCTCACCCTATCCCTCTCCCGGAGGGCGAGGGCAATGAGTTCTCTCCCCCTTTGGGGGAGAGATAGAGAGAGGGATAGATGGGCCGGGTGAGGGTTGAAATGATTGCCTGAATCCGCTGCTCCGTGGTACAAATACATTCCATGTGAAAATCATCTTTTATCCAGGAGCCCCCATGTCTTTTCGTACCATCGAATGGCGCGACGACGCCGTGATCATGATCGACCAGACCCGTCTGCCGGGCGAGGAGATCTACAACAGCTACACGGATTTCAAGTCCGTTGCCGAGGCCATCAAGGGGATGATCATCCGTGGCGCCCCGGCCATCGGCGTGGCTGCGGCCATGGGTGTCGCCCTGGGCGCTCGGGATATCATCGCCGATACTCATGAATCCTTTTTCCGCCAACTGGAGAACGTCTGCGACGTCATGGCAAAAACCCGCCCCACGGCGGTCAACCTGTTCTGGGCCATCGAACGGATGAAGCAGGTAGCCGAGGCAAACCGCGGCAAGACGCTTGACCAGATCCGCGAGGTTCTCAAGAAGGAGGCCATCCGCATCGAGCAGGATGACCAGACCATCTGCCGCAATATCGGCAAATGGGGAGCAACCCTGATCCCGGACAATGCCACCATCCTGACGCATTGCAATGCCGGGGGACTGGCCACGGCCGGCTACGGTACCGCCCTGGGTGTGATCCGCGCGGCCCACGAGGCCGGCAAGAATATCCAGGTGTTTGCCGATGAAACCCGCCCCTGGTTGCAGGGGGCGCGCCTGACCGCCTGGGAATTGATGAAGGAGCGGATCCCGACCACCTTGATCTCCGACAACATGGCCGGTTTTTTCATGAGCCGCGGAGAGATCACCTGCTGCGTGGTGGGTGCCGACCGTATCGCAGCCAACGGCGACACGGCCAACAAGATCGGCACCTATTCCGTGGCCGTGCTGGCCAAGGAGAACAATATCCCCTTTTACGTGGCCGCCCCGGTATCGACCCTTGATCTGTCGCTCTCCGACGGCAGCAAGATCCCTATCGAAGAGCGACACAGCGTCGAGGTGACCCATATCAAGGGTGTGGCGATAGCGCCCGAGGGGGTTCGGGTGCGCAACCCGGCCTTTGACGTGACCCCGGCCCGTTACATAAGCGCTATCATCACCGAAAACGGCATTGTCAGCGGCGACTACCGCGCCGGACTCAGAAAGGTTATGAGCGCCTGACATGCATGTCGAACGCTTTTCCCAGGATTTCAACCGTGCCATGGCTCTGGAGGACACGGGTGAGCGCCAGCAGGAACTGGCCGCCTTTCTGGAGTCCCACGGGTATCTGTACGGGGCCCGCTCGGCCGAGAACATCCTCCTGCTCGAAGCGCACTTTTCCGTCGAAACCCTGCACCGCATCCTGATTTATTCGTTATTGACCCCCTCTCCCGATCTGGCCCTGAACGCGTTTGAACGCCTTGCCGGGGTCATCCCCCCAGCGGATCTGGCCGAGATCGGCCTTCGCAAGAAACGGTTGGCCCAGTTCGCCCTGCTGTGCGGTTCCTCACCGTTTCTGGTCACCCTGATCTTCAAGGCCCCCCATGCTTTTCGCTGGCTCTTCCTGGAGAATGCCATCGACAAGGCCCGCTCGGGTGATGAAATGCTGGCCGTCCTCCGTTCCCGGGTGGATCATGGCGCCGATTTCAGCGCGTTGATGCGGGTACTGCGCGAGTTCAAGCGCCTGGAGATCCTGCGCATCGCGGCCCGTGACCTGAATGGTCTTGCCCCGCTGGAAGAGGTCACGGCCGAGCTTTCCGGCCTGGCCGCTGCCTCCCTGCAACTGGCCTATGAGGTCTGCCGCCGCTGCCTGGTCAGGGAACACGGCATCCCGCTGGTGCAGGCGGAAGCCGGCCCGCGCGAGGCGGAGATGACGGTGATCGGTATGGGGAAACTTGGCGGGCAGGAGCTGAATTTCTCCTCGGACATTGATATCATCTATTTTTACGAGTCGGACAAGGGGGAGACCAGCGGGGTCGGGAACGGTTCCGGCGAGGCAAGGGGGATCGTTTCCCTGCACGGCTTTTTCAATAAGCTGGGCGAGATGATCAGCAAGGCCCTCTCCCAGGTGACCGAGGACGGCTTTGTCTTCAGGGTGGACGTGGGACTCAGGCCGGAGGGAAAGTCGGGCGACATGGCGGTATCGCTCCGCTCGGCCGAGATCTACTACGAATCATGGGGCCAGTCCTGGGAGCGTACCGCCATGCTCAAGGCCAGGCCGGTTGCCGGCTCACTGGAATTGGGCGAACGGTTGCTGACCATGTTGCAACCCTTTGTGTACCGGAAATATCTCGATTACAACCTGATCGAGGACATGAAGAACATGAAGCAGAAGATCGACGCCTCCCTGACCCGTTCCATGGAGCGGGAGAGCAACCTCAAGCTGGGGCGGGGCGGCATCCGCGAGATCGAGTTCTTTATCCAGGCGTTGCAGCTGGTCTATGCCGGCAAGAACCCCAAGCTGCGGGAACGCAATTCGCTCAAGGCGCTGGCTGCCCTGCTGGATGCCCGCCTGATCAGCGAGGATGACCATCGCCGTTTGTCCGAGGCGTATCGCTTCCTGCGCACGGCAGAGCACCGCATCCAGGTGGTGCAGGAGCGTCAGACCCATAACCTGCCGGCCAAGGAGGATGAACTCAAGGCCTTGGCCCGGCGGTGCGGTTTCCTGCGCCCCAATGGCCTGGAACGCTTCCGCGAGGTGCTGGAAGGGCATCGTACCGATGTTTCGGCCATCTATGACAACCTGTTTCATACCCGCGACGAAAAGCTTCCCCAGGATGTGGCGCCGGAGGTGCTGTTCTTTCTCGATGCCAAGGCGGATTCCGACCTGGTCAAGGATATGCTGGCCGAGCGGCATTTCGAGGACGTGGAGCGAGCCTACGCGAACCTGCTCTCCCTGCGCCGGGGGCCGGAAAAGGCCAATATCACTGCCCGCAGCCGGCGTATCCTGGAACAGATCTCGCCGCTGATGCTGCAGGAAGTGTTCGAGTCTCCCGACCCTGACCTGGCCCTGACCAACCTGGAGCGTTTTCTGGTCGTCATCGGCGCCCGCTCCTCATATTACGCGCTTCTGGCCGAAAACCGGACGACGCTGAAGTTGCTGGTATCCCTGTTTGGCATGTCCGAGTTTCTCTCCAAGATCCTGATCAACCACCCGGAACTGCTGGAGAGCATGGTGGCCCGCAGCTACGCCTCCACCGTAAAGTCGGGTGATGCCATGGCCCTGGAGCTGGACGGGCTGCTGGAGCAGGCGGACTACTTCGAGGATCAACTGGATGTGCTGCGGCGCTATCGCAATGAGGAATTCCTGCGTATCGGCATGAACGACATCCATGGCAGGCTGGGACAGGGCGAAATAACCACCCAGTTGACCCAGTTGGGGGAAACCTGTCTGGCTGCGGCCTATCGTCTGGCGGTGCAGGATCTGAAGCGCTTCGGCCGGCCCCTGTACCGCTACGAGGGAAGGCTTGTTGAGGCCAACCTGGCCGTGATCGGCCTGGGCAAGATGGGGGGCGGCGAACTCAACTACCACTCGGACCTGGACATCATCTTTGTCTACGACCACCAGGGTATGACCGACGGCGAGAAACAGGTCTCCAACCATGAGTATTTCGCCAAGCTGGCCCAGAAGATCATCTCCATCCTGACCATGCAGACCCGTGAGGGGTACGTCTACAAGATCGATACCCGCCTGCGTCCGTCGGGCAATGCCGGGCCGTTGGTGACCTCACTGGACTCATTTCTCACCTATCACCGCAAAGAGGCCCAGATATGGGAACGCCAAGCCCTCACCAAGGCCCGCGTGGTGCTGGGAGACGAGATTCTGGCCAGCCAGTTGCACGATGTCATCCGCCACACCGTCTATGGTTTTTCCATCGATGACGACGGCCGCGGCGAGATCCATCGCCTGCGGATGCGCATGGAGAATGAGCTTGCCAGGGAGACGGGCGGCAGCTACAACATCAAGACCGGCAGGGGCGGCATGGTGGACGTGGAGTTTGCGGCCCAGTACCTGCAACTCAAATACGGTTGCCGTTTCCCCGAATTGCGCACCGCCAGCACCATCGTGGCGTTAAAGGAGGTGCAGACCCTGGGGCTGGTGCCCGACGGCACCGCCGAGACGCTGCTCACGGGCTACAAGTTCCTGCGCAAGCTGGAGAATCGCCTGCGCATCATCCACGACTACTCCAGCAACGACCTTACGGGCTCGAAGAGCTATCTCAACAAGCTGGCCAGGAGGATGGGGTATGATGTCAGTCTCAGAAACCCCGGTGCGGCGCTGATTTGCGACTACGAGGAGATCACCGGCAGGATACGTGATTGTTATGACCGGATTTTGGGGGAACAGGCGGGATAGGCGTAAAATCGTATCTCACAGAGCTCACGGGGGCACGGAGAAGAGTCAACTATGCAAAATACAAACGTGCTTTTTGCGGAATAATTTCAAGTAGTCTGTTTCCGGTGTCTTGCCGTGATTTACGTTTTCCTCGGTGTCTCTGTGAGCTCTGTGAGAGCCAGCCTTTAGATTGTGAGCATTACGGGAGGATGTCATGAAGATCAAGAAGCGAATCCTCGACTACGAGTATGAAGAGGTGCTGGACACAAAGACACGTGAACTGATCCGGGTTGCATGTGCCATCGTAACCGGGTGCCCCACCTGACTGAAGAAGCACTTCGCGGTCGCGAAGGAAGCCGGTGCCAGCAAGGAGGAGTTGCGCGAGGCCATTGCCTACGGGATCATTGCGCCGTCGGGGCGGGCCAAGAACTTTGCCTTGAATATGCTGGATGAGGTGGAGGATAACGGTTGAAACAAAAAATGCCCCGAGAATTTCAAAATCTCGGGGCATTGCCGTTAATGATGATAAACCTTGCGTGGATGCGTTTCAGGACGGCGTTGTTGAAGGCTCCTCCACCAGGATCACCCGGCTCAACGCCTCATCGATCTTGGCCGTGTCAACGGTGGTGTTGAAGCAGGGGCCAAAGGGGCGCTCGTTGAGGATACCGATCACCGGCAGGGGGTAACAGTCCTTGATGCCGGAGGTAAGATCGCGTTCGCAGGCCACGGCCAGCACCAGTTTGGGACGTTTCTCAACGATGACCTTGCGTGCCAGGGTGCCGCCGGTGGCGACGGAGATGTCAATATGGTACTTGCGGCCGATCTCCACCAGCCCCTTGATGTCGCAACGGCCGCACTGCACGCATTTATTGATGTCGCCGGTGACCTTGATCTCGCAGTCGAAGAGCTGGATGCAGTGGGGAAGCAGCACCAGGATGCGGTCAGGCTTGACCTTTTGCCGCTGGGAGATCACCAGGCTGTTGTTCATGGCAATGAAGGATTGGCGGATCTTGTCCTTGTCGAGCCCAAGCGCCCGTCCCACCAGTTCGATCATGGGCAGCAGGAATTTGATCACCACCAGCCGCATGAAACGGGTGAAGAGGATGTCTTTGCCCAATGCTGTTGTCAGCACCAGCAGGCCGGTGCCCAAGATGGCCATCCCGGAAAGTACGGCCACGATGATGCCGACGATATGGGGCAGGTTGGGGTGGATATTGGCAAGACCGCGGTTGGGAACCCACCAGGCCAGAAAGATCAGTCCCACCAGGATCAGGCAGGTAAAGCCCATCAGGGAGATGAACAGCCGTTTGCGCGGCGGTGCGGTGATGTCGTGCCCGGTCATGCTTGCACCCCTTTGTCGGCGTTGCCGGTGAGCAGCGTTCCGGCCGCAACCGGACAACCAGCCAGAAAGCTTGCCGCATCAAGACGTTTTTTGCCTGCCAGTTGCATCTCTTCGATAAAGATACTGCCGTTCAGGCAGGCCACCTCGAACATCCCCCTCTCAGCCCGCAGAACCGAGCCGGGCAGCCCCGTGCCGTCACCGATTCGCGTACGAAAGACCTTGAGCAACTGCCCGCCCAGGAAGGTATAGGCACCGGGCCAGACCGCCAGGCCGCGCACCTGGTTGTGGATGGAGCGGGCATCGCGATACCAGTTGATCAGGCCGTCCTCTTTCTTCAGCATCGGGGCGTAACAGGTCTGGGTGTCGTCCTGCTGCCGGGGAGAAATGCTGCCCGCCTTCAGTCCGTCCAGGGTCTCGGACAGAAGTTCGGCCCCCATCACGGACATGCGGTCATGGAGCGAGATGATATCCTCGTTGCCGTCAATCGGCGTGGTACGTGCCAGCAGCATTGGCCCGGTATCCAGGCCGGGGTCCATCATCATGGTGGTAACGCCGGTTTCCTGTTCGCCATTGATGATGCACCAGTTGAGCGGTGCGGCGCCGCGATAGCGGGGCAGCAACGAGGCATGAACATTGATGCAGCCCCGTGGCGGAATCTCCAGCAGCACCTTGGGGAGGATCTGGCCAAAGGCTACCACCACGATCACATCGGGTTTGAACGCCAGGACAGTCTCGATAAAGGCGGGGTCACGCACCTTGGCCGGTTGCAGGACCGGGATACCGTGCTGGAGGGCTAGCTTCTTGACCGGCGGCGGCATCAGTCGTTGCCCGCGTCCTTTGGGCCGGTCAGGCTGAGTCACCACCGCAGCCAGGTGCTCGCCGCGCTCGATCAGGGTGCGCAGGGTGGGGCAGGCAAACTCCGGTGTCCCCATGAATAGTATCCGCCAGCCGGTCATGGCGCCTCCGGGGGCGTCTCGGCCATGCGGCGTTGCTTGCGCCTGAACAGGTCGCGCTTGAGCGGGGAAAGGTGGTCAACAAAAAGGATGCCATCCAGGTGGTCGATCTCGTGCTGGAAGGCGATGGCCAGCAGGCCGTCTGCCTGCCAGGTCTGCTCGTTTCCCTCAGGGTCGAGCCCTTTCACCACCACCTGGGCATGGCGGCGGACGTTGGCGGCATACTGGGGAACGGACAGACACCCTTCTTCTTCATAGGTATCGCCTTCGGCATGGACGATAACCGGATTGATTGCTACAATCAGAGCGGGTTTTTCATCGCGCCCCGACACGTCTATGACAATGATGCGCTGGTGAATGCCGATCTGCGGAGCGGCCAGGCCGACCCCCGGCGCCTCGTACATGGTTTCGGCCATATCCCTGACAATGTCCCGGGTGGTCTCGGTAATGATGGTCACCGGCGCCGATTTCTTCTTCAGTTCCGGATTGGGGTAGGTGAGGATGGGGCGAATCATAAACATCCTTGCGGTATTGATTTTAATTATTCAGTATATAAGCTCACGCCGAAAAAATCAATTTTCATATTAATGGGGTGACGGAGGCGGTTATGACGGAACCGGTCATTGAGATTGGTGGGTTGCCGGGGGTGGACAGAAACACAGCCGGTGGCGGCGGGTTGTTCAAAAGAGGCAAGGGAGAGAGGCCTCATCCGCGGACGGATGAAGGCGATAACGTGGATATCTCGGAGGAGGCGCGCCATCGATCAGCGGACGAGAAACGCGAAGGCGGCCGTGACCATGGCAATAACGCGGGGGCTTAAACGAAGAAGCTCTTGTCCTGGGCGTAGGCAGATGCAAATTTGTCCAGAAGCGCGGTTGTCCGTGACTCATCCAGGCCGAGCATCTGGGCCGGCTTTGTCTCGTGCAGAGCCAGATCCTCCGGCTCGCGCACGCCGATACCCGCCTTGTGGCAAAAGAGGTTGGCCAGGCCCACCACACAGGAAAGCTGCACCTGGTAAGGATCCTCGTCCTCGCCGAAATCGAAGGTGTGATGGTGGAGCACCGCGTTCATCAACGTTGCCGGAAAATTCCACTTCTTGATCACCAGCCCCCCCACCTCGGCATGGGTGTAAGGAAATACCTGGCGCTCCGCATCCTGGAAACTCATGCCGTCATTATAGCATTTCTGCATGACCGACTGAAATTGCTGGCTGTCCAGGATGTTCATGATGATTTTGCCGATATCGTGGAACAGTCCCCCCAGGAAGGCCTCCTCGCCATTCACCTGTTGTGTGTTGCCGGCAATGATGCTGGCCGCCAGGCCGGCTCCGAAGGAGTGCTCCCAGAGCATCTTCTCCGTTAGGCCAAAGGGTTTGTATGCCTGTTTCATCGACGCTGCCACGACCAGACTCTTCAGGGTACTGAAACCGAGGATCATAATGGCGTGGGACAGGGTTTGTATCTGGCGCTGACACCCATAAAAGGACGAGTTGGAGATTTTCAGGACGCGGGCCGCGACTGCCGGATCAGAGGATACCACCTTGGCCATCTCCTCGGCCGTGGCGGTTTCGCTCTCCACAAGCTGCATGACCTTGGTGGCAACCACCGGAATGGTGGGCAGGTCGCTGGCAGCCATGATTATCAATTCCAGTTCTCTGTTCATCGTCATTAACCCCTTGCAACGTCCATGCGTCGGGTTGATCTCCCACATCCTGAACGACCGCCGGCATTATTGCACAAAAATGCCAATAAACAAAGACATAAGCCTAAATAATTGATATTTTGTTGAATGGTATGTATAATCCCCGGCCATTACCGAACTGCTCAAGGATATGAAAATATGACGATCATCCGCTCGTATATGGCATTGTTGTGCGCAGTACTGTTGTTGACCGGATTCAGCTGGGGATTTGGCGGCGACACCTGCAAGAACGCCCTGGATCAGGTTGGCAAGCTGGATGCCCTGCGCGATGAAACCCAGTTGCGCCAGGCGGAGGCCAAGATTTTGGCCGATTGCCCGGATGGTGCTGCTGCGCATTACGTCACCGCTTTGCAGTTCGAACGGGTCGGAAATGTGGACGGCGCTATCGAAGAATACCGCAAAGCCTTGCGCCTGGAGCGCGACTTTCCCCTGGCCAGCGGCAATCTGGGGCTATTGTATGCCCAGAAGGGGATGAACGACGATGCCTCGGTGGAGTTGGCCCGCGGACTCTCCGTAATTCCAAACCCCAAATACCATTGGGCCATGGGGCGAATCCTGGCACAACGCAAGGTGTACCCCTTGGCCATATACCACTACAGCGAGGCTGCCCGCCGGTTGTCCCGCGATCCGGCCCTGTTCACCGAGCTGGCAGAGGTCTACATAGCCGCGGGGCAGCCGGATAAAGCCCAGGAGGAGTACCATCGCGCACTTGCGGCTGATCCCGGCCACGTAAAGGCTCAGATCGGCATTGCTTCCCTCTTTCTGGGGCGCCACGAACTGGACAAGGCCACGGAGGAGTTGAAGAAGGCGGTGGAGATCGACCCGCAAAACCGGGAGGCTCATCTGTTGCTGGCGGGCATCTACGAGAAGAAGGGCGATGCCAAGAAGGCGGAGTACGAGTATCTGTTGGGAGGCAGGGGCAAAGGCAAGGAAAAGGGAACGGCAGCCTCCGACAAGACGCCGGTTGCTGCGGCCCCTACAGCGAAATTGTCTGCCGAGCCGATCCTGCAAACCGATATCGATAAGGCGGCCGAGGCATTGCAGAAATCCGTCAAGGAGCAACCCGACGCAGCCACGTACGAGAAATTGGGCAACCTGTACCGTTTGGCCGGCAGGGATGCCGATGCCATGGCGGCCTATCGCGAGGCGGCACACCTCAACAGCACCAGCAGCGATGTCTACCTGAACATGGGTATCCTTCATGAAAAGCTGTCCCAACTGGACGAGGCAGCGGTGGCCTACCGGCGGGCCATCAAGGCCAAGCCCGATAATGCCGATGCGCGTCTGCGCCTGGCCGACATCTACCTGGAGCGGGGCAGCCAGCCGCAGGCCGTGGAACAGTACGGTGAATTTCTCAAGCTCAAGCCGGACAGTCCGGATATCCAACTCAAGCTGGCGCGGATCTTTGCTCGCAACAAGGAAACGAACCTGGCCATCGAAGGATATCAGGCCGTACTGAAACATTCCCCGGACAATGTGGACGCCAACCGCGAAATCGCCGCACTCTACAAAATCAAGGGGATGGATGACAAGGCCATCGAACACTACAAAAGGGTGCTAACCCAGCAGAAAGACGACATGGATACGCGCAACGCCCTGGTTTCGCTCTATGTCAAGAACAAGAAGTACGACGAAATCACCGACCTGCTCAAGGGGACAGTGGAGCTCTTTCCCGACGACCCCAACAATCATTACAAGCTGGGGTTGATCTACGATTTCAAGAAAGAGTACGAGAACGCCATAGCAAGCTATAAAAAGGCTCTGGAGCTGAAGCCCGATCATATCAGAACCCTCAACGCCCTCGGCCGCCTGTATATGAAGATCGGCAGGCTCAGCGAGGCAAAAGAGGTCCTCGAAGCGGCAAAAAAAGCCGATCCAAACCAGGAAGAGACCGCGGTGCTGCTGGGTAATATCCGTGATGAGTTCAACCCTGAACCTCACAAGATCACCAAGATGAAAAAAGGCAAAAAAGGCAAGTCCAAGAAGGCGAAGAAAACCAAGAAAGCCAAGAAGGGGGCAAAGTCCTCGAAGAGTTCAAAATCGGGTAAAACGGTAAAAAAACCGGCTTCAACGACCCAAAAGCAGTAACCTCGCATCCCATGGCTGGACACCAGATATGACTGAACAGAGCAGTACGGCCAGTTACTTTCCCCGTTCCATCCAGATATCGTCCCACTCCTGGCGCTCTCTTGATTTGGAGGCATTGTCGCGCCTCATCGCGGAGCGAGGCATTCCCCCCATCATCTTCTACCGCCAGCTCGCCCTGAAATTGAATCGAAAGCGCCCGTCGGGCAAGCCTGCGCCGGTCCATGCCGGCCACCTCAACCTGTTTGCCACCCTACAGACGGTCTATCGCTACCTCATCGATAGCGTTGCCGAAAGCCAGGTGCCAGGCGTGCTGGTGGACGCACTGCGGCGCAGTGGTTTTGATCCGGCGGGCAAAGAGGTTGGTCAGGTAACGGGGCGTTTCGTGGAACTGTTCCCGCCGGATGAGGTGTTGGCCGGCGTGACCGCCCCGGCCGCCTGGCTCGGTCGGAGCGACAAGGCTGCCGAACACGGTCGAATGGTTCTGAGGGAGTTGCTGCTGCTCAGGATGGCGGCCGAGAACCCGGCTATTGACAGCTTTCGCGAGATCCTCGACGACCGCCCGCTGGCTGCGTCTTCAGCCTACCTGAAGCTTGTGGGGGGTATGGATGCCGTTCTGACGGGCGGGCCGCTGCTGGACGGGCTTGACCTGACACTCTGCGAGGCGCTGCGGGCTCCCATCAAGGCATCACCCGATTCCCTGGCCGGCCAGGTGGGGTTCATCCGCGACCAGTGGGCCTCACTGCTGCCGCCGGAGTTGCTGGCGGAGGTGGCAGTTGCCTTTGATATCCTGCTGGAAGAGGAGCGGGAATGGGGCTGGGGCGGTGAACCGGGGCCGCCGCCGGTTCTGGAATTCGGCCGGGGCGCTGGTGGCGGGCCGGGAGGAGGCAGTTCGGTCTTTGGCGGCTACGATTACCCGGAGTATGAACGGTTTTCTGCGGATGCCGACTGGATGTCCAACGTGGTCATGATGGCCAAGATGGTCTACGTTTGGCTCGGCCAGCTCAGCCGCCAGTATGGTCATCCCATCGACCGGCTCGACCAGGTGCCGGACGCCGAGCTTGACCGTTTGGCAGCCTGTGGTTTCAGTGGCCTCTGGCTGATCGGCGTGTGGGAACGCTCGCCCGCATCTCAGCGTATCAAACAGTTATGCGGCAACCCCGATGCCATTGCCTCGGCTTATTCGCTCTACGACTATGAGATCGCCGCCGACCTGGGGGGATGGGAAGCGCTGGCCAACTTGCGGGAACGAGCCGGCCGGCGCGGTATCCGCCTGGCCAGCGACATGGTCCCCAACCATACCGGCATCTATTCCCGTTGGGTGATCCAGCACCCGGACTGGTTTGTCCAGACCGACTACCCCCCCTTTCCGACGTACCAGTTCAACGGCGAAGACCTGTCCCACAATGGAAACGCCTGCATCCAGGTGGAGGACGGCTACTGGACCAAAAGCGATGCCGCCGTGGTCTTCCGCTACATCGAACGCACCACGGGCCGTACCCGCTACATCTACCACGGCAACGACGGCACCAGCATCCCCTGGAACGATACGGCCCAGCTCAACTACCTGATCCCCGAGGTGCGCGAGGCGGTCATCCAGACCATCCTGCATGTGGCCCGCAACTTTCCCATCATCCGTTTCGACGCGGCCATGACCCTGGCCAAGAAGCATTACCAGCGCCTCTGGTTCCCGGTACGCGGCTTGGGTGGCGGTATCCCGTCCCGGGCAGAGCACGGCATGAGCCGCGAGGAGTTCGATGCCGTCTTTCCGGTGGAGTTCTGGCGCGAGGTGGTGGACCGTGTGGCGGCCGAGGCGCCCGGTACCCTGCTGCTGGCAGAGGCGTTCTGGATGATGGAGGGGTATTTTGTCCGTACCCTCGGCATGCACCGGGTCTACAACAGTGCCTTCATGAACATGCTCAAGACCGAGGAGAACGCCAAGTATCGCCTGACCATCAGGAACGTTCTGGAGTTCAATCCCGAGGTGCTCAAGCGCTTCGTCAACTTCATGAACAACCCGGACGAGAAGACCGCTGTGGCCCAGTTCGGCAGCCAGGGGAAGTACTTTGGGGCCTGCGTGTTGCTCTCCACCATGCCGGGACTCCCCATGTTCGGCCACGGCCAGATCGAGGGATTCCACGAGAAGTACGGCATGGAGTACAAGCGCGCCTACTGGGATGAGGCGGTGGACGAGGGGCTGGTGCGGGGGCACGAGATGTGGATCTTCCCACTCCTGCGCAGGCGCTGGCTCTTCTCAGGGTCGGAACGCTTCGTCCTGTACGATTTCTACGCCGGCCATGAGGTGGATGAGAACGTCTTTGCCTATTCCAACCGGGTGGGGGATCAGCGGGCCCTGGTGCTTTACCACAACCGCCACGCAACAACCGCCGGTTGGATCAGGGGTTCGGTCTCCTTTGCCATGAAGGGGGGCGACGGAGAGACGGAGTTGCACCGGACGACCCTGGGTGAGTCGCTGGATTTCAGGGATGATGAGCGGATCTTCTACGCCTTTCGCGATCTTACCGAGGGGCTGGAATACCTGCGCAACGGGCGGGAGTTGCGGGAAAAGGGGCTCTACGCGGAACTGGGAGAGTATCAGTTCCATGTCTTCATGGATTTTCGCGAGATCGTCGAGGACGGGCAGGGTAGTTGGGGCCGGCTCTGCGCAAGCCTGAACGGCCGTGGCGTGGAAAGCCTGGATGATGAGCGGAAACAGGTGCTCCATGCCTCCCTGAATGAGGCGTTCCAGGCGCTGCTGATGCTGGTTCCCGATGGTGAGACCGGCGTTCTGACGGCGGTCACTGCCGGGCAGAAGGATGTCGTCTCCGCGGCCCAGCGCTTCCTGGCGGTCCTGAACGCCCGGCAGAAGGGCAAGAGACACAAGGTCGCTGCTCCGACTGATATACCTGCTTGCCTGGCCATGCTGACCTCGCTCCAGGCAAGCAGACCCGTCTCGAAGGAGGCCCGGGCCTTCCAGGCCAGGGTGGTGGCGCTCCTGGATACCACGGTCGGTGCCCGGCTGTTGCTGGCCTGGCTTTTGCTGCGTACCAGCGGGATCGATCTCGACTCATACGGCCTCGATTACAGCCTGAGGCGCGTACTCACGGATACGGACGTGCCGGATGCCCGCCATGGCGTGCAACTTTTCAGGGCTCTGCTGGCATTGGGGAATTCTGCGGGCACGGCAGTCGTAAAGCCTGCCGTAAACCTGTTCTCCCCCCCTGCTTGCCGAGCGTTCCTGCTGGTGCATGAGAGCGGCGGGGTGGAATGGTTCAACAAGGAGCGCTTCGAGGAGCTGGTTGCGTGGCTCGCTGTCGTCACCCTGGCGGGCAGGGCGGAAGAGCGGCCAGCTGCCCGCACCCTGGCCACGTGGCTGGCATCGGCTGAACGGGATCTGCGGCATGCCATCGAGTCGGCTGTCCATGCCGGTTATCGGACCGGCCTGTATATGCGGCTGGTGGAACCGGTAACCGTGAAAGCCACGGCGAAGGGCACGGCGAAAAAGGCGGTGGTGGGGAGCACTACCACGGGAAGGAAAGGGAAGGATGTTCAAGGCGGCACTGGAACGGGTCCGGCAAAAACACCGAACCATAAAATACCCCGCTGAACCGGCGCTCCTTCCGGAACTGTTCCGGGGGTACCCGCGGCTCGATCCGGCCAAGTGTCCGCCGGGCTGCAAGGTCTGCACGGAGGCCTGTCCGGTAAATGCCGTCTACCATGCCAACGGCCTGGCCGTGGACATGGGCAAGTGCCTGTTCTGCCCCGAGTGCGAGCATGCCTGCCCCACCGGCGCCCTGACCTTTACGCGGGACGAGAAGCTGGCCGCATCGGAGAGGGAGGACCTGGTGGTCAGGGAGGGGGATGAACGCCGCCTGGCCCACGCCATGGGCAACGAACTGGTCTCCCTGTACGGACGCTCCTTCAAGCTGCGCGAGGTAAGCGCCGGCGGCTGCAATGCCTGCGAGGCCGACACCAACGTGCTCTCCACTGTTGGTTTCGACCTGGGGCGCTTCGGTATCCAGTTCGTGGCCTCTCCGCGCCATGCCGACGGCATTTACGTAACCGGCCCGGTCACCGAGAACATGCGTATCGCCCTGCTCAAGACCTGGGATGCCATCCCGGCCCCCAAAATTGTCATTGCCGCCGGGGCCTGCGCCATCGACGGCGGTCCCTTCCACGGCCTGCCCGAGGTGCACAACGGCGTGGACAAGTTCCTGCCGGTGGATCTCTATATCCCCGGTTGCCCGCCCCATCCGTTGACCATATTGGATGGGTTGTTACGTTTGTTGGGGAGGGTGTGAGCCATCAGTTACTAGTTGACAGAATATTATTCGTACGAGGTGCACAATGGGTTCAATTGCCAAGGACATACTCAGTCTTAGCGTTCCGGAACGGATTCTGTTGGTAGAGGATATTTGGGACAGTATCGCGGAAATACCAGAAGAAGTCCCTCTCAGTGCGGCCCAGAAGCAGGAGTTGGACCTCCGGCTGGATGCCTACCATCAGAATCCGAATGCAGGTTCTCCGTGGTCGGTGGTACGGGAACGAATCAAAAATCGAACATGAAATATGACCTGATCATACGGCCCGAAGCCGAAGCGGAGCTAGCAGAGGCATTTGACTGGTATGAAGAGCAACTACGGGGTCTTGGATCGGAATTTCTGATATCAGTCGATGCGACTGTTCATGCGATTGTCCGCAACCCGCGTCAGTTTGCCAAGATTCACAAGGAGGTGCGCAGGGCGCTCCTGCACCGTTTCCCGTATGGCGTTTTCTTTGTCGTTGAAGACGCTCGGATTATTGTTCTTGCTTTCTTTCACGCCAAGAGAAATCCGAAACGCTGGCAGGAGAGGGGATAGCTAATGGAAAAAATCACCCTCGACGGCATCACCCTGACCCTGGCCTCCCCGGTGGTCCTCCCCCTCAAGTGGGTCGGCCAGGAGGAGTTGCTGACTCAACTGCTGGCTGCCTGGATGGTGATCGACGAGCGGGACATCCCCTTCAACCCGCGCCTGATCGGTAAACCGGGGGTGGGCAAGACCACCCTGGGTTATGCCGCGGCCCAGCGCCTGGGCCAGCCGGTGTACCTGTTTCAGGCCACCATGGACACCCGGCCCGAGGACCTGATCATCTCGCCGGTGATCGGTCCGGACGGGAAGATCCAGTACGCCGCTTCCTCGCTGGTATCGGCCATGCTGACCGGCGGGGTACTGATCCTGGACGAGGGGAACCGGATGAGCGAGAAATCCTGGGCCTCTCTGGCGCCGCTCCTGGACGACCGCCGCTACGTGGAATCCATCGTCACCGGCCTGCGCATCCCGGCCGGCCGCGACTTCCGCATCGTGGTCACCATGAACGAGGACTCCTCGACCTTCGAGGTGCCGGAATACATCCACTCCCGTCTGCAACCGCAGATCTACATCGATTTCCCTCAGGCTGACGAAGAGCTGCTCATATTGAAGGAGAACCTTCCCTTTTCCAATGGCCGCATCCTGAACTACGTGGTGGACTTTCTCCAGCGTGCCCACAAGGCCGATGAGGCCTATTCGGTCCGGGACGGCATCAATATCGCCCGTTACGCCCTGAAGATGCAGCATTCCGGGGGCAAGGACGCGGTGGAACTGCTCCCCTTGGCCGTGGAACGGGTGCTGGGAGATGAGGCCCTGGAGTATTTGAGAACCCCATAACGTCGTTAATGGAGGCTGAAGATGTCGCGTCAGCCATCCAGCCCGGCGCTGTCGGCCTCACCGGCTCAAGGAGCCCATCCGCTGCACATCGAATTCTGACCCCTATGCCCCTTTGCCCGCATCTGGAAACATTCGGCCCGGTCCATGCCCTGCCGATCCTGCATTACCGCCTGGAATTCGCCCACCTGGCGCGGCAGGCCGTGCAGCATCTCCGGCCTGACTGCATCGCCATCGAACTTCCTCCCACCCTGGAGGAGCGCTTTCTCCAGGCGCTCCGCCGCCTGCCGCAGGTCTCGGTCATCTCCTACGAGCCTGCCTCCCGCCTCCCTTCCGCTCTCCCCGCCGACAGGACCATCCATCTGCTGGTGGAACCAGCCGATCCGCTGGTGGAAGCTGCCCGCTCAGCCTTGGAACAGGGTATTCCCCTGCATTTCGTCGATGTGGACCTGGATGACTATCCGGCCATACGGGAATATCTGCCCGATTCCTATGCTGTCCAGCGCATAGGCCTGGGGGCCTATTACCGCGAATATCTGGCCGCCACGGGGGCGAGCGAGCCTCATCGCGAAGATATCCGCCGCGAGCGGGGCATGGCCTTCCGGCTCCGGCACCTCGCAAAGCAGTACCGGACGATCCTGTTTGTCTGTGGCATGGCGCATCTGGAGCGGGTCAGGGAGTTCTTCGGCCAGCCCCAGACCGAGCCGCTGGCTAGGGTGCGGCGGGACAATGTCCGGCTCTTCAGCCTCCATCCCGAGTCGTGCGGCGAGGTAATGGGGGAATTCCCGTTTGTCTCGGCCATCTACGAGATGCGGCGTCAGGGGTTGCCCCCTGTTGCGGATACGCCGCCACCATCGTTACGCCGCCGTTTCAATGCCCTTGAACTGATCGACGGCGGCAAGCGGGCAATCCCCGAACAGGAGGCGTTGGCCGTTGCCATAGAGACGGCCGCCCGCCATGTGGGACCGGAGACAGGCATGCCGGACCGCCAGCGTATCCATCTGCGCCTGTTCGAACAGGCGGCCCGCCATTACCGTCAGGAAACCGGGGAGCGGGTGCATGTCTGGCAAAAACGGGCCTTTTTCCGCTTCTGCCGCAACTATGCCTCCCTTTCCGGCCTGCTGCTGCCCGATCTGTTTCAATTGCTGGTGTCGGCCCGGGGGTGCGTGGACGACAACTTTGCCCATGCATTCTGGCGGCTGGCCTGCTGCTATCCCTGGCAAAAGGACGAGGCCGAAATTCCGGTCATCCGTCTGACTGCGGAGGATCTGTACGACCAGACCCGTCAGATCCGTTTCCGCCCGCGCAAGCCCCGCGAAAAAGGGCTTTCGGATCTGCGCTTTCTCAACCGCAGAAAGGAGAAACGGCCCGGTGAATGGCTGGAGGGATTTGACAACGGTTCGATCTGTTCCTGGCCTCCCGAAGACCTGGTCATCGAGAACTACGGCAATTTTCTGAAATCCAAGGGGCTGCGCCAGCTCTCTGAGGAGCAGACCCGCATAGAGCCGTTCACCACCTCACTCATGGACGGCATTGACCTGCGGGAAACCATTCGCAACATGCCCCATGACGGGCGCGTGTATGTGCGTGAACAACTGCGGGTTAAAGGGGGCGTGGGGAGTGTGGTGATCATCTTCGACGAGGACCGTCGCGGACGCTACCCCTTTGCCATGACCTGGCTGGGGGAGCACGAGCAGGAATCGGACATGGCCTTTTACGCCACCGATCCGGCCGACAACGTCAGCGGGCCGGGCATCTGCCGCTGCGAGTACGGCGGGCTGCTGCTCTCCTGTCCGCCGCGCCGGCTGCGGGACGTGTGGAGTGATCCCTCCTACCGCGGCTGTGCCACCAAGGCCGAGGTGCTGCTGTTGGCTGGCCTGGATTATTCGCCCGAACAGCATGTCGTCTACGTGGCCCGGCGGCCGCCGCGAAGCATCTTCAAGCGCATAGCAAGCCGGCTGGGAAGGCGGATCGTCTTTATACCGTTGGGTAGTCTGTCACCCCCGTCGCTCAAGCGGATCAGGGTGATGCATCTATTGTATGGGCACGACAAACGGGGGATAGCGAAGGAGTATATCTGGTGACAAGGCGCTTCAGGAAGATGATATCTGGTAAACCTGACCCCGCACGTCCCAGAATTTCATAGTAGATATGAGGAAGGGCGGCCGATTGGTTGCCTTTCTTGCTTTTTACTCATGTCAAACGTATACTCCCGTCAGGAAACCTCAAGGAGTGGCGGTATGGTCAGCAACAAAAACGAAATCATCACGCCACAGGTCCTCTATTGCCAAGATATTCTCTTAAAATAGTAAGGAGCCGATTCGTGAACAAAAAAGACCTCGCCATAGCTCGCAGCTTCAAGCATCTCGTCCAGCACCGGGTACAGCCGCTTGACGTCCGTGTTTTTGGTTCCCGCGCCCGTGGTGACGCCACAAAGGATTCCGATCTGGATGTGTTCGTGGTTGTTGAGCATGCGACCTCCGATATCGAAAGATATATCAGCGATTGCGCCTGGGAGGCCGGTTTTGCGCGGGATGTGGTCATAGTTCCGGTAGTGGTCGGCAAGGACAGGATCGACGGACCGCTGAAGGAGTCGGTGTTCATTCTTAATGTCTATCGCGAAGGAATAGAGGTATGACGGAGAATCGGAAGGTTCTTATCGCGTACAGACTCACCCAGGCACGTGATTCCATCAGGGAAGCCGACGTGCTCGACCAGTCCGGAATGAGCCGGCGCTCTGTCATGAATCGGCTCTATTACGCCATGTTTTATGCGGTGCTCGCCCTGTTGCAGGAAAAGGAGATGGGGACATCCAAGCACTCGGGCGCCATTGCGCTTTTCGACCGGGAATACGTCAAAACCGGGGCGTTCCCAAAAGAGATGTCGAAGGCGCTGCACCGGGCCTTTGAGTTGCGCCAGAAGGGTGATTACATGGAGGAGACCGAGGTGACGGCTGTTGATGTTGCCGAGATCAGGCCTGTGGCGGAACAGTTTGTGGAATGTGTGGAAAGGTTTTTACGGGATAGGTAATTAAGTAAGATGTCCCGGAAATTCTTATATTTTGAATCCAGCACTGTCATTCAGTCGTATGGCGCACGAATATTCGGTGTCGATCTGGAGATTGTCTGGAACACTATTTGCGACGATTTACCGCTGCTTATGGATGCTGTTCAGGGGATGGTAAAGGGAATTGAGTAAACTGTCCCCGGAATCCTCATATATAAATGTCTCCAGATTTTTTCTGAAATTGACTTTAATAAACGAGGTAAGGCTATGGACCGAGTTGAATATCAATCACTTATTGTACAGGATCTTGTGAATCTTGAGAGGCTTGGAGAATTAAACCTGACACCATGGTATCAGCGAAGATCAGTATGGACGACTGCGCAAAAGTCATATCTCATTAACACGCTACACGAAAATAAGCCAGTACCTGCTATATATATCAGACATTCACTAGATTTAGATAAAGGTAAAAGTATTAAGGAAGTAGTAGATGGTCAACAGAGAACTAGAACAATTCTTTCATATTGTAAGGATGAATTTGCTGCTAGGCACCCAGCGCATGCTAGAAGGCAAAAATACTCTCATTTAACTAAAGAGCAACAGCATAAGTTTCTATTAACATCCATTTCAGTCGGATATCTGCTTGGCGCTAATGATTCCGATGTTATTGACATATTTGGCAGGATTAATTCTGTAAGCAAGAGTCTAAATGCACAAGAGAAAAGAAATGCCGAATTCAGTGGAGAGTTTAAACAATTCTGTTTAAAACAAGCATCATCTAGAATTGAGTTTTGGAGAAAATATAATTTATTCACTGCAAATGATATTTCTAGGATGAATGAAATACAGTACATGTCAGACATAGTACTTAACCTTATTTATGGATTATCAGATTATAGTTCCACAGCTTTAGATAAGCTATATGGCAATTTTGAAGAAGAATTTCCACAGGCAGATGATATTGAGCGACGACTTGACAAGGTTTTCGACTTTATAGTCAGTTTAGACGCATCTAGAATTACTGACACAATTTTCAGTCGACAGCCTATTTTCTTTTCTTTGTTTTTAATATTAGACTCAACACCTGATCTTAGTAAGGACGCTGTCGAGTTTTTACTTACCCAAGTGGATGAAAGATTTAATGCGGAAGAGAATAAAACGCAAGAAGACATTGATTTTTATAACGCATCTACTTCAACAACTCAGCGCATAGCGCAAAGGAAAGTAAGGGATCAATACATTCGTAGTTTTATGCGCTGATTATGGCAATTCCAAAGCTGATAAATACGATAACTAATGTTGATCTCGGCATTGACCGCTTGAAGAGGTATCGAAACGATTCGAAAACGCTTGAAGTTAAATTTCAATATTTTATTGCAGAAATTATAATGCTGAGGATGTTTTCAATTCTGGAGGACGCTATTGCTGAGATAGCATTTAAAATTGCTAGTGGGGCAGAGTATACAAATGGGAGCACTCCAGTACTTTTATTTAGAGCAAAAAGCATCGCTGGAGCACGGACCGCAATGTTATCTTTTGGGAGAACAAAACCCATCCAAAGTCTAAAGTGGACTAAAAGCAAATATATAAGGGATAGCGTTTCAAACGTGATCGATGTTAGTGAAAAGTATATTTATTACTGTAGTATTTATGGTGCACAAATAGACGAAATGAGAAAAGTTCGAAATTTTTTAGCACACAGGAGTCAAACTTCACGGTCTGACTACAAGCAGGTTGTAAGAATCGCCTATGGCGCGAATGCGAAAATATCTCCTGGAGTATTTCTTATTTCTGACCGTCGCTCTGCACCTCGAATTGACACATACCTTTCAACGATCCCTATAATTATCAAAGATCTGGCTAAGGGTTATTAAACGTCAAAGGTGAAGGCGCAGGGACCAGACTTGACTTTTTGTGGGAAATTCAGGTTGCGGTAGGGACAAGTGCGGCAACTTCATCTCGTACCGGAAAGTCGCAATCGTCTCCTGCTTCGTCATATCCCGACTCCGCCGGTGGCAATAGTTACAACGCCCCCAGCAGATACCAGTCCGGCACGTTTTGTATGAGAAAGGCCCCTGCGCGGGGCCTTTCCTGTATCAATTACTGCGATTAATCGAGGGTGGGCGCTTCCTCTCCCTTGGGCAGGAACGGTTCGAACTGCTTCTTGTCGATGCAGCAGCGGTAGGCCTCCGTTGGATTGATCTTCTGGGCCTTGAGCAGCTCCATGAGGTGCATGTCCATCAGTTGCATCCCGTCTTTCCTGGCGGTCTGGATGATGGAGGGGATCTGGAAGGTCTTGGCTTCACGGATCAGGTTGGCAATGGCCGGGGTGCCCACCATGATCTCCAGGGCAGCCACGCGTCCCTTGCCGTCGGCGGTCTTGAGCAGTTGCTGGCAGACCACCCCTTTCAGGGATTCGGACAGCATGGCGCGTACCTGTTCCTGCTGGTCAGTCGGAAAGACGTCGATGATACGGTCGATGGTCTTGGCGGCTGTATTGGTGTGCAGGGTGCCGAACACCAAGTGCCCGGTTTCGGCGGCGCTCATGGCCAGGGAGATGGTGGTCAGGTCGCGCATCTCGCCCACCATGATGATGTCCGGGTCTTCACGCAGGGCCGCCTTGAGGGCAGAGGCGAAACTCTCCGTGTGGTCGCCGATCTGGCGCTGATTGAGAAGCGACATCTTGTTTTCGTGGATGAACTCAAGCGGGTCCTCCAGGGTCAGGATGTGCTCCTTGCGGGTGGAGTTGATCAGGTCGACCATGGCTGCCAGAGTGGTGGATTTGCCCGACCCGGTCGGCCCGGTGACCACGACCAGTCCCTTCTTGAACCTGGTCATCTTGATCACCCCTTCCGGGAGCCCCAACTGTTCGGCCGAAAGGATCTTGCTGGGGATGATGCGGAACACGGCGGCGATGCCGCGATGCTGCATGAGGATGTTGCCGCGGAAGCGGGCCAGCCCCTCAACGGAATAGGCGAAGTCCAGATCCTTTTTCTCCTCGAACTGGGCCTTTTGCTTCTCGGTCAGGATCTCGAACAGGATCGCCTTGAGTTCCTCGTGGCCCAGCGGTTTGAAGTTGAGGCGCTCCATCTCGCCGCGTTGGCGGAAGATGGGCGGATTTCCGGTGGAAAGGTGCAGGTCCGAAGCCCCCTCATCCTTCATCATCTTGAACAATGCATCAATGCGTGCCATGTGTCCACCTCCCGAAGATAGTATCCTGACGGTCTGTTTCCCGAACCCGTGACGCCTGGACGGCAGAGCGAGCGGAATGCCGGAGTCAATCGCCGCCCGTGACGTTCCTTGTCGGCAGTGTCGAGTGATCAGCGCCCATGCCGTGAACCATGCCTGAAATACCGGGACTTAGGCATTCTAAGCGAGAGGAGCCGGGAAGGCGTTACGGGTTCGGGTGTTTCCTACTGTTCGCCCCTGTCGCTCAGGTTTTCGAAACGGGTGTGCTCGCCCTGGAATACCAGGTTTACCGTGCCCAGGGCGCCGTTACGCTGCTTGCCGATGATGATCTCGGCGTTGCGCTCGTGGTTCTGGGTACAGCTGCCGTCCCGCTTGCGGCAGTGGTCGCAGTAGACCGCCTCGCGGTAGACGAACATGATGACGTCGGCGTCTTGTTCGATGGCGCCCGATTCGCGGAGGTCACTCATCATGGGGCGTTTGTCCGCCCGTTTTTCCAGTTCACGGTTAAGCTGGGACAGGGCGATCACCGGCACGCTCAACTCCTTGGCCAGGGCCTTGAGCGAGCGGGAAATATCCGAGATTTCCTGCTGGCGTGATTCCGGGTTGGCACCGCCGCGCATGAGTTGCAGATAGTCGACGATAATCATGCCGATGTCGTGCTCGCTCTTCAGGCGCCTGGCTTTGGAGCGCAGTTCCAGCACACTGATGGCCGGAGTATCGTCGATGAAGATTTTGGCGTCGTGAAGCGTGCCGGCGGCGTTGGCGAGCCGGGGCCAATCGGTATTCTGGAAATGGCCGGTGCGCATCTTGCCGAAATCAATCTTGGCGATAGAGGCAAGGAAACGCATCACCAACTGTTCCTTGCCCATCTCCAGGGAGAATATCACCGAGGGGACCTTTTTCTTGTTGCGCATATCGGCGCTGGCGTACTCGGCAATGTTCAGGGCCAGGGTGGTCTTGCCCATGGAGGGACGGGCCGCGATGATGATCAGGTCCCCCGGCTGGAAACCGGCGGTCATGTGGTCCAGGTCCAGATAGCCGGTTGGGACGCCGGTAATATGTTCTTTCCGGTCGTACAGGGATTGCAGGATCTTGATGGTATCCTTGACGATGGCGCTGACCTGTACATACTGGGGCCGCACCTTGTTCTCGGAGATCTCGTAGATCTGCTTCTGGGCCACGTCCAGCAACTCGTTCACATCGGCCTGCTCGTCGTAGCCGCGGGTGACGATCTCGGTGGCAACCGATATCAGCTTGCGGTTGACCGACTTTTCCTTCACGATCTTGCAGTAGTAGCTGATATTGGCCGCAGTGGGGACATAGTCCACCAGGGTGGCCAGGTAGGCAGCACCCCCCACCTCCTCCAGTTCCCCCTGCTTTCTCAGCATGTCGGTCATGGTGATCAGATCGGTCGGTTCCCGCAGGTCCGACAGGCGCATCATGGCCTGGAAGATCTTGCGGTGGCTCTCGCGATAGAAATCGTCCGGGCCGAGCATCTCCAGCACCCGGTTGATGGCGTCGTTGTCGATCAGGACGCCGCCCAGGATGGACATCTCGGCTTCCAGACTCTGGGGGGGAAGTTTGCGCAGGTCTTCGTTACTCATGGGCTCGGTCTATCTCCTGTTGGCGGCAATAACGGACTTGACCGCCTCGACCACGTCAGCGGCATCATCCAGGGTCATCTTGGGAAAGAGCGGCAGGGAAAGGATGCGTTCCGAGGCGTAGCTGGCCACCGGCAGTTCACTGTCGGCGATGCCCAGGTGCTCGCGATACCAGGCATGGTGGTGGATGGCCTTGTAGTGCAGGCCGCTGCCGATATTGTGCTTCTTTAACTCTACCATGAAGCGGTCCCGGTCGATGGTCAGCCGTTCGATCCGGACCAGAGGGGTGTAGAGGTGCCAGGCGTGACGCTGCTTGTAGGGTGCGTACGCGGGAGGAACCAGTTCCTCCATGTCGGCAAACTCCCGGTTGTAGAACTCGGCGATCTCCGTCCGCTGGTCAATGAAGCGGTCCAGTTTCGGCAACTGGTGGATACCGATGGCTGCCTGAATGTCCATCATGTTGTACTTGAAGCCGGGCATCATGATGTCGTAGTTGGGCGTCCCGCTGGCGGCGAAACGTTTCCATGCCTCGCGGTTCATGCCGTGAAACTTCATCAGGGAGATCTCTTCGGCCAGGTTCTCGTCAGGCGTGCAGACCATGCCCCCCTCGCCGGTGGTGATGTTCTTGTTGGGGTGAAAGGAAAAGATCGAGATGGAATTGAAGGAGCCGATCCGTTTTCCCTTGTACTCGGTGCCGGCGGCATGGGCAGCGTCCTCGATGATGGTCAGGTTGAATTCCCTGGCCAGGGCAAAGATCGGGTCCATATCGCAGGACTGGCCGGCAAAGTGAACCGGGATGATGGCGCGGGTGGCCGGGGTGATCTTGTCGCGGACCTTGTGCGCATCGATATTCAGGGTGCCGGGCTCGATGTCGGCCAGCACCGGTTTGCCGCCGCAGAGGACGATCATGCTGACCGTGGAGGCAAAGGTCATGGGGGTGGTGATGATCTCGTCCCCCTCCTGGATCTTCAGGGCAAGGAGGGTCAGGTGCAGCCCGGCAGTGGCGGAACTGAGCGCAACCGCAAAAGGGGTGTGGACATAGGCCTTGAAGGCCTCCTCGAAGCGCTTCACCTTGGGGCCGGTGGTTATCCAGCCGGACTTCAGGGAATCGACGACCTCATTGATCTCGTCGTCGTCGATGGTGGGTGTGGAAAAGGGGAGAAAGGTGTCACGCATGGAAAACTGCTCCTTGGGTAATAGTTTTCATCGGTTGCCGATCAATACCCGCCGCCCTGATTCGCCCCGGATAACGGGCCAGGGTTTCAACAGCGGAAGGATGTCGTCAAGCTCACTCTTTTTCAGGATGATCAGCACGTGGGCGTTGGAGCCCCACAGCCGGAGCAACGCCCGTTGATCGGGAAACCAGGCCGACTGGTCCCCCTGTTTGCTGCCGAACTCCAGTTCATCCGGCTTGCCGGTGACCAGAATGCGCCGGCCGGTATACCAGGAGACCGCCTGCATCGGGCCGAAGGTAACGATGCGGGTTTCGGGCACGGCCAGTTCGCGGGCCTTCATGGCCAGTTCGCGCGGGGACTCGGCCTGGGCAATGGGACCCATTATCAGCCGTGGAACGAGAATTTCAAGAAGAAAAGAGCAGACGCAGAGTATGACCAGCATCCGCCGCGGATTGCGTCCGGCCGTGGCCAGGCAGGTTATCCCCTGAATGAGGAACAAGGCCGCCAGGACTGTTCCGGTCGCCGGGCTGATGGGCGGAGCATTTATGACGAGTTGGCGCAGCGGGTCTGCCAGGCGCGGCATGGCCTCTGTCAGGAGTGCCGCAACCTGGGACAGGCGGCCATACCCCAGGCAGGCAATACCCAGGATGGTCAGGATGCACCCCACCATGAGTGTGGCAAACTTCAGTTCGCGGCCGCGATCTTCCAGCAGACCGTCGAAACGATGGGCGATCAGGATGGCCAGCGGCGGAAAGATCGGCAGGATATAGGGGATCAGCTTTGAGTCCGACTTGGAAAAGAACAGGAAGATCAAACCTGCCCACACCAGCAGATAGAGCCCTGCGGAGCCGTCGTGATGATGCCGGTCGCGCCACGCCCGGACAAGAGCGCCGGGAATGAAGCATGACCAGGGGAGCATGGTGGCCGCCAGAATCGGAATGAAGAACCAGAAGGGCTGATAACGGCCATGCACCGTGCTGGTAAAGCGTTCAAAATGCTCATGAATAAAGAAAAAACGGGCAAATTGCGGGTTTTCCAGTGAGACCGCCACGAACCAGGGGACTGCCACGGCCAAGAACAGCAGAAGCCCGGAAAAAAGCCGCATTCGCGTGAGCAGTTGCCAGCGCCAGGACAGCAACAGGTAGAAAAAGATGATGCCTGCCGGAAAAACAATGCCGATCAACCCCTTTGCAAGCACCGCCAGGGCGCTGAAAAGGAAAAAGAGATACCAGGGGAGGGCGCCGGCACGCCGCGTATCGCGCTGAGCGGCACAGATAAAGGCGCCCAGGGACGCCGTAAGGCAGCAGGTCAGCAGCATGTCGGTCAGGATGATGCGCGACTGGAACACAAATCCGGCCGATGTCCCCAGGATCATGGCGCTGATCAGGGCGGTGCGCTGACCGTAAAGTTTCCGGCCGACAGCATAGGTCACCAGCACCGTCAACAGGCCACACAGCGCCGACGGCAGGCGGGCGGCAAGCTCGTTCAGGCCGAACAGTTTGAACGATGCGGCGTTGATCCAGTACAGCAGAGGCGGTTTTTCGAAATAGTGGACATAGTTGAGGGTGGGGGTGAGCAGGTCCCCTCGTTCCAGCATCTCGCGGGGAATTTCGGCATAGCGGCCCTCGTCCGGGTCGATCAGCGGCAGGTGTCCCAGAAATTGGATAAAGGGAGTGCCCAGCACAACGACCAGGAGCAGCAGGTCACGCAGCCAGCCGCTTTCACGATTCCGAACATAGACCTTGTGATCCCTCATGACGGGGTTCCCTTCTCGCGACGGATAAGGTCGAACGGCTCCACACCAGGGGGGAGCGCGTGCAAGATGCGTTGGTTGGGGTTGGCTGCCTCGGCCTCGACGGCGTTTCCTTCCTCGTCCAACAGACGCAGGCTGTCCATAACCAGCCGGTGGCTGCGCATGCCGGGACCGATGACCTCCAGTTCGTCACCGCGGCGAATGCGGTTGCGTACCCCGATGATGGCCGTCCCGTCCGGCCGTACCTGTTCTACCCGGCCGACAAATTCGTGGCTGCGGATATAGGCCGAATGGTATTCCTGCCCGACGTTGCGCGGCTCTCCGAACAAAAAACCGGTTGTGTAGCCACGGTGGCTCAATTTGGTCAGCTCCTCCAGCCATTCCGGCCGGCAGCGCCAACCTGCCGGGGCGGCAAGGTATTCGTCCAGGGCCTGGCGATAAACCCGCAGCACCGAGGCGACGTAGTTGATCCCCTTCATGCGCCCCTCGATCTTGAGCGAGGCCGCCCCGCTGGAGATGATGGCCGGCAGATGTTCCAGCAGGCAGAGGTCGCGGGAGTTGAAGATAAAGGTGCCGTTCGCATCCTCCATTATCGGGAAGTATTCGCCCGGACGGGTCTCCTCCACCAGCCGGTAGTTCCAACGGCAGGGATGGGCGCACTCCCCCTGGTTGGCGTCCCGTCCGGCCATGACGCTGGAGAGGAGGCAGCGACCGGAGTAGGAGATGCACAGGGCACCGTGGACAAAGACCTCAACCTCCATGCCGGTGCGGGCGACCGTCTCGCTGATGGCCTCCAGGGTGGTCTCACGGGCCAGGTTGACCCGTTTCACCCCCTGCTTTTGCCAAAAACGGGCGCTGCGCCAGTTGATGGTGTTGGCCTGGGTGGAGAGGTGCAGTTCACGATGCGGCGAGATCTCGCGGGCCATGTCGATCACCCCCGGGTCGGCCACGATATAAGCGTCAAAGGGAAGCGGTGCAACCGTGTGAAGGTATTCCTCCAACTGTTCCAGGCTATCGTTGTGGGGGTAGCTGTTGATTGTCAGGTAGACCCTGACCCCCCTGGCATGGCAATACTCCAGGGCCTCTGCCATCTCATCCACGGTAAAGTTGTCCGCCAGGTTGCGCAGGCCAAAGGCTTTGCCCCCCAGATAGACGGCATCGGCGCCGTAGCGGACGGCGGTTTCCAATTTTTCCCTGTTTCCGGCGGGGGCAAGCAGTTCTGGTTTTTGCATGGGACTTTCCGGTCAAGACGGGTGAAGATGGCTATAACTGACGAATGCTATCATATTATTCATCTCCATTTAACCTAAATTCTGCCACGGAGACACAGAGACATAAAAAGCCGTCAAAAATAAAAAGCGTTTCGACAGGACCCATGGACCTGGATACAGGATGAACAGGATAAAAATACCCAAAACCATTTTGGGGAAAATCCCCCAGGTTATCCCGTATATCCCGTTCATCCCTGTTGATTATGTTTCTGGTTTTTTATCGGTGTCTCTGCGGCGGATTATGTTTCCGCCGAAAAGGAAGCTTTCGCTTGACAACACCGGCAGTTCGCTTTAATTATGAAAAATACTCGTTAAATGGAGGGATTATGCCATTCAGGGGCAGATGGATCGCCGCGATCATAGCAACTCTCGTACTGAGCGGTTGTGGGGCCAATGACCTTATGGTCAAGCGTCAGGCCGAGGCTGATGCCAAGATCGAGCACCTTATCCAGTCCGGCAAGAGCGGGGAACAACGCCAAAACGAACTCGCCGCCCAGCTTCAGGGGCAGGAGGACAGGGCCAGGGATGCTGCCGCGCAGATCAAACAGCTCCAGTCCCTTGTCCAGGACGTACGTATCGCCCAGGAAGAGCTCAAGGCGCGGCTCACCCTGTTGGCCCAGCAGGCCTCCTCGCCCAAGATCGAGGTTGTCAACCAGGGGCCGGCCACCAAAGGGAAGGATATCGGCCCTCCTGCCGAATATGTCAAGGCATTCGGGTTGTACAGCGCCAATAATTTCCGCCCTGCCATCGAGGCATTCGAGCTCTTTCTCAAGAACAAGCCCCAGAGTGATTATGCCGCCAACGCCGTCTACTGGATCGGCGAATGTCACTACAGCCTGTCCGATTTCCCCGCTGCGCGGGCAAGTTTTCAGAAGATGCTGGATGCGTATCCCAAGAGCCCCAAGTTTCCCGATGCCCTGCTGAAACTGGGTTACACCCTGTCAGCCATGAATGAGAAAGAAAAGGCCACCGCCGTATTCGAGCGCCTGATCAGGTCGTATCCCGGCAACCCGGCGGCTGCCAAGGCCAGGCAACGTTTGACGGCGAATTAGATACACCACCATGGTTAAGCGCTGCCTCCGTCGGCTCGTCGTTACTCAGCTTATTCATCAGGTATTACCGAGGTGCGTATGAAAAACCGAATAATTGTACTGATTGTACTGATTCTGGCGGTGTCGGCGTTTATGCTCCCCTGCCTTGCGTTGGCGGCGGAGCAAGATGAGCCGACCATCTATGTCATCAAGAAGGGCGATACCCTCTGGGGCCTTTCAGATCGCTTTATCAAGGATCCCTACTACTGGCCCTTCATGTGGTCCAAAAACGGCCAGATTACCAATCCGCACTTCATCTATCCGGGGCAGAAGGTGCGGGTCTTTCCCGATCATCTCGAATTCGTGCCCAAGGAGCAGGCCGGCGGTCAAAAGGCAGCACCGGTGGAAAAAACTCCGGATATCGTTCAGGAGGTGGCCGAAGAAAAGACATTCACTGTCCGGGGCAGCGAGGGTTTCCTGGCGGAGGGGGATGTCAAGCCTTTCGGATACGTGATCGGCGTCCATCATGATCGTATCGTGGCCGGGGAAGATGATATCGTTTTTACCGACATCGGTGCGATCCAGGGTGCCAGGGGGGGAGAGAAGTTCTCGGTATTCCGCAAGGACGTTTCCATCAGCCATCCCGTGACCAACGAGATCATGGGGAGCAAGGTGGTGCCGCTCGGGACGCTGCAACTGACGGACGTGGAGCAAAAGGCTTCACGAGCCATTATCACCAAATCCTATAAGGAGATATCCCCCGGTGCCTACCTGATGCCGTACCGCGAGGAAAAGCGCCGTGAAGTTGTGCTGAAGATGCCGACCCGCGATCTGAAAGGGTATATCATCGAGAGCAATGCCGGCACCAATATCATTGCCGCAGGCGATGTCGTCTACATCGACCTCGGGAGTACCCGCGGGGCCGAACCGGGCAACATGCTCTATATCGTCCGCGACGTGACCCTTGACCAGCGCTATGTGGAGGGACGTGTCGATCAGCTTCCCCAGGAACTGCTCGGGGCGTTGGTGATCCTGGAAACGGGTAAAAAGACCGCAACGGCGCTCGTGGTCAAGAGTATCGACGCCATTTACAAGGGTGACAAGATCGTTAGTCGGACAAAGTGATCCGTTCATTGAGCCCAGCATCGGACCGGCCTTCCAGGCCGGTCTTTTTTTCACGGATATTCCCAGGTACGTTCACATGGAAGAATTCTACTGGATCGGTCTCAAGGCTGTACCCGGTATCGGCAATGTAACCTTTCGGCGCTTGCTGGAACGGTTTGATTCGCCGCAATCCGTCCTGGCGGCCTCTCCGGCCGAACTGGCAACGGTTCGGGGGGTGAGCCAGCCGGTCATCGACGCCATCAGGGACGGCAGTTGGCAGCGCTTTGCCGAAGAGGAGTGTCAGCGGCTCCGCTCAAGCGGAGCGAGCTTGCTGCTGTTTACCTCGGCCGACTATCCCAAGTCCCTGTTCCAGATCCCGGACCCGCCCCCCTTGCTCTATCTGCGCGGCGAACTGCGCTCCCGCGAATTGGCCGTTGCCGTGGTCGGTTCCCGTCGGGGCACTTCCTACGGCCTGCTGACAACCGAACGGCTGGCCGAGGGGTTGGCCCGGCACGGCGTTGCGGTAATATCCGGCATGGCCCGCGGGGTGGATACCGCGGCCCACAAGGGCGCCTTGCGGGTCGGCGGCCGTACGGTGGGGGTGCTGGGATGCGGCATCGACAAGGTGTATCCTCCCGAAAACCGGGACCTCTTCACCGAGATGGCCGAGCAGGGCGCCCTGGTGTCCGAGTTCCCCCTGGGTACACTCCCGTTGGCGGAGAATTTTCCCCGCCGCAACCGCATCATCAGCGGAATATCCCAAGGGGTGCTCGTGGTGGAGGCGGCCGAGAACAGCGGTTCCCTGATCACCGCCCAGTATGCCCTTGAACATGGCCGCGATGTCTTCGCCGTCCCCGGCAACATCACCTTTGCCTCCTGCAAAGGCACCAACCGCTTGATCAAGCAGGGGGCCAAGCTGGTGGACTGCGTCGAGGATATCCTGGAAGAGTTGCCGGGATATGAACTGTCCGCCGTCGGAACCCCGGCCGTGAGCGAACCGCCAAGATTTGCCCTGACGCCGAAAGAGGCAGGCATCTATGAACTGTTGGCCCGGTCACCGCTGCATATCGACGACATCATCAGCCAAACGGAATTGACAGCCGGGGAGGTTTCCTCTATGTTACTCCACCTTGAGCTGAAGGGGGCGCTTGTGCCGCTGCCCGGCAAACATTACGCCATAGCATCATAACCCCAATCCTAATAAACAGGATAGTGCGTTAGCCAAATTATTTTCTGCCTGAAAACCGCAGAAAATAATTTGTAACTTACTAAAAGGAAGCGACCCAATCATGCCGCAGAGCCTCGTTATCGTAGAATCGCCCGCCAAGGCGAAAACCATAGAGAAGTTCCTGGGCAAGGACTTCAAGGTGCTGGCCTCCTTCGGCCATGTACGAGCCCTGCCCAGCAAGCAGGGTTCGGTGGATATCGAGAAGAACTTTGAACCCAAGTACCATGTATTGCCCGAGAGCAAGAAGCATATCGATGCAATCAAGAAGGCCCTCAAGGAGAGCGACCGTCTGCTCCTGGCAACTGACCCCGACCGTGAAGGGGAGGCCATCTCCTGGCATCTGCTGGCGGCCCTGGGGCTGGACAAGAAAAAGCCGGGTATCGAGATCCAGCGGGTCGTGTTCCACGAGATCACCAAGGATGCCATTATCCATGCGGTCCAAAACCCTCGCTCCATTGCGGCCGAACTGGTGGACGCCCAACAGGCCCGCGCCGTGCTGGACTATCTGGTCGGTTTCAATCTCTCCCCGTTTCTCTGGAAAAAGATCCGCTATGGCCTCTCGGCCGGCAGGGTCCAGTCGGTTGCGTTGCGTCTGGTCTGCGAACGGGAAAAGGAGATCCAGGCCTTTATCGAGCAGGAGTACTGGACCATTGCCGCCCGGCTGGGTGTCAGCCCGGGTCAGGAGTTCAAGGCCGGCCTAGTGGCGGTGGGGGGCAAAAAGCTGGGCAAGTTCGATATTCCCGGTGCCGAGGTGGCGGATGGCCTGAAAACGACGCTCCTTTCGGGCAGTTACCGGGTCGAGAAGATCACCAAAAGCGAGAAAAAGCGCACGCCGGCGGCCCCCTTTACCACCTCGACCCTCCAGCAGGAGGCCTCCCGCAAGCTCGGTTTCTCGGCAAAGAAGACCATGTCCACGGCCCAGAAGCTGTATGAAGGGATCGACATCGGCGAGGGGGGCACGGTTGGTCTCATCACCTACATGCGTACCGATAGCGTGAACCTCTCCGAACAGGCACTCCACGAGGCACATGACGTTATCGCTGCCGCCTATGGCAAGGAGTACGCCCTGGCCAAGCCGCGTCTTTACAAAACGAAAACCAAGAACGCCCAGGAGGCCCATGAGGCGGTTCGGCCGACCTATATCTCCAAGACCCCCGCTGAACTGAAGCGATTCCTGACCCCTGATCTGCACAAGCTCTACGAGCTGATCTGGAAGCGTACCGTGGCTTGCCAGATGGCCGAGGCGCTCTTGGACCAGACCTCGGTGGATATTACGGCCGACCTGGCAACGCCGCCGGCCGGCGGTCCGTTCAAGGGAGCGAAACAGGCCGGCCTGCGTGCGGCTGGTACCGTGATCCGTTTCCCCGGTTTCATGAAGCTGTACATTGAGGGGGTGGACGACCAGGACGAGGAAAAGGAAGGGCTGTTGCCGGCCATGAAGGAGGGGGCTCCCCTGAAGCTGCACGAGATCATCCCCGACCAGCATTTTACCCAGCCGCCCCCCCGCTACACCGAGGCTACCCTGGTCAAGACCCTGGAAGAGTACGGCATCGGCCGCCCCTCCACCTATGCCTCGACCATGAACACCCTGGTGGAGCGCAAGTATGCCCGCCTGGACAAGAAACGCTTTTTTCCCGAGGATGTGGGCATGGTGGTAAACGACCTGCTGACGGCGCATTTCGCCCGCTATGTGGATTACAACTTTACCGCCGGGCTTGAGGAGGAACTGGATCAGGTGTCCCGTGGTGAAAAGGAATGGAAGCCGCTCCTGAAGGAGTTTTGGGTGCCGTTCTCAACCCTGCTCAAACAGAAGGAAGGGGAGGTCAACAAGTCCGACCTGACCACCGAGGCCACTGACGAGGTGTGCCCCGAGTGCGGCAAGCCGCTCGTGGTCAAGCTGGGCAAGCGAGGAAAATTCATTGCCTGCTCAGGTTTCCAGGAAGGGTGCAAATACACCCGCAATATCGACCAGGACAAGGGGAGCGATGCGGCCGAGCCGGTCCTGTCCGAGGAGAAGTGTGAGAAGTGCGGCCAGCCGATGCTGATCAAGGACGGCCGCTACGGCAAGTACCTGGCCTGTTCCGGTTATCCGGCCTGCAAGAACATCCAGCCGCTGGTCAAGCCCAGGGGAACCGGAGTGACCTGCCCTGAGTGCAAGGAAGGGGAACTTACCGAGAAGAAATCCCGCTACGGCAAGATGTTCTACTCCTGCAACCGCTATCCCCAGTGCAAGTTTGCCCTGTGGGACCTGCCGGTGGAGCAGCCCTGCCCGAAGTGCGGGTTCCCGCTCCTGGTGAAGAAGGTGTACAAGAAGAAGGGCGAATTCCTGAAATGCCCCAAAGAAGGATGCGACTACACCAGCGAGTAGGCAACCAATTTTAAACACTGAGGCTCAGAGGCACGGAGATGGATTCGTACGCACGTTACTCCTCCGTGCCTCTGTGTTTTTGTAGAGGATAGAGAAATGTCACAAGAGAACATCACCATCATCGGCGCTGGCCTGGCCGGCTGCGAGGCTGCCTGGCAGGCTGCTCATCGCGGCGTCGCCGTCATCCTTCACGAAATGAAACCGGAGCGTTATTCCCCGGCCCACCATCTGCCCGGCCTGGCGGAACTGGTCTGCTCCAACTCCCTGCGAGGCGACTCTCTCGAAAACGCTGTCGGTCTCCTCAAGGAGGAGTTGCGCCGCTGCGGCTCCCTCATCATGGAGGCCGCCCTTGTTACCCGCGTCCCGGCCGGCGGCGCATTGGCGGTTGACCGGCAGTTGTTCTCCGATTACATCACCGAAAAGATCCAATCCCACCCCCTGATCCGCCTGGAGCGGGGCGAGGTCGCCGCTATCCCTGACGATGGAACCGTTATCATTGCCTCGGGCCCGCTCACCAGCGATGCCCTGGCCGAATCCCTTGCCCGTTTGACCGGCGACAGGCTCTATTTCTACGACGCCATAGCCCCCATCGTTTCAGCCGATTCACTCGATATGACCAGGGTTTTTGCCGCCTCCCGCTACGGAAAAGGTGACGGGGCCGACTATCTCAACTGCCCCTTGAACGCCGAGGAATATGGCCGTTTCGTGGATGAACTGGTGAAGGCGGAGAAGGTTCCGGCCCGGGATTTTGAAAAGATCGTGCATTTCGAGGGATGCATGCCGGTGGAGGAGATGGCCGAACGCGGCCCGGAGACGCTCCGTTTTGGTCCCATGAAGCCGGTGGGGTTGGTTGACCCGGCTACCGGCGTCGAGCCGCATGCCGTTATCCAGTTGAGGGCGGAGAACCGGGAGAAGACCATGTACAACTTGGTCGGTTTCCAGACCAAGCTCACCTGGCCGGAACAGCGTCGCATCTTCAGCATGATACCGGGCTTGGAGCGGGCCGAGTTCGTCCGCCTCGGCTCCCTGCACCGCAACACCTTCATCAATGCCCCGGCCCTGCTCCTGTCGACCCAACAGTTGCGGTCCGAACCACGTATCCTTTTTGCCGGGCAGATCACCGGTGTGGAAGGTTACGTGGAGTCGGCCGCCAGCGGGTTCCTGGCCGGGATTACCGCTGCCCGGCTATCCAACGGGCAGTCCATGGAAGTTCCCCCGCCCGAGACTGCCCTGGGGGCGCTGATGGCCCATATTACCAACGCCGATTACCGTCATTTCCAGCCGATGAACGTCAACTACGGCCTGTTCCCGGAACTGCCGGTCAGGGTGAAGAAGAAGGACAAACGGCAGAAGCTGGCGGAACGGGCGCTGGCAGCGCTGGATGAGTGGCGGGAAACGATCAGCGGTGAGGCCAGTTGAACTTATTGTCAATTTTGGTTATTGTTGTAGTAAGTTGAAATTTATGGGACTAATGGGACATATAAGTCCCCTATGTCTCATTAGTCCCATTAGTCATAAAAGGAATCTGAATCAAATGCCAGATCAAACCACCGATCCCCTCAAGCGCGTCGAAGACCAACTGAAAAAGTGTGTCAAGTGCGGCGCCTGCCGGGCCAACTGCCCGGCTTTTACCGCGTTCCAGCGCGAGCCTGCCGTGGCCCGTGGTAAGATCGCCCTGGCCCAGCATGTTCTCAAGGACGATATCGAACTGGACGACCAGACCTATCTGGCCATGTCCAAGTGCTTGCTCTGCGGCAGTTGCGTGGAAAAATGTCCCAACGAGGTACCCACCGACGAGATCGTCATTGCCGCCCGTGAGGCGTTGGCGAAAAGGCGCGGCCTGACCACCTTTCACGCGGCTGTGGGCCAGGTGATCAAGAACCGCTCCCGCATGAAGTTGGGTGCCAAGCTGGCTGCCCTGCTGGGGCCGCTTTTCTTCAAAAAGGTCCCTGAAACCTCCGGGTTGCGGCTCCGTTTCCCCTTGCCGTTCGTGGGGAACAAGCGCCACATCCCGGCCATAGCCCGAAAGCCGTTCATGGACCGGCATCCCGAGGTGATCCCCGGCGAGCCGGGAAAACCGCGCATTGTCTTCTTTGTCGGTTGCATGACCAACTTCGTCTATACCGAGGTGGGCGAGGCGGCCCTGGCGCTGTTCCGCCACCTTGGGTGCACGGTGATAATCCCCAAAGGGCAGCAGTGCTGCGGCCTGCCGGGCATGTCCGGCGGCGATATCGCCACGGTGCGTGATCTGGCTGAACGGAATCTGGCGGAGATGGAGCGGTACGAGGCGGACTACGTCATGACCGCCTGCGCCACCTGCGGCGGGGCTCTGCATCGCCTCTATCCGCTGGTGGTTGGCAAACGCAATCCGGAGTTGCGCAGCCGGCTCGATGCCCTGGCAGCAAAGACCATGGATGCTGCCCAGCTTCTCCAGCAGTTGGGGCTCAACCCTGCCGAGACAGGTGTCGGGGATGACGTTCGCATTACCTATCACGACCCGTGCCATCTGCGCACCCGTGGCCTGACCAAACAACCGCGCGACCTTCTGAAGGGCACCCCCGGCCTTGAACTTGCCGAGATGGAGGGGGCAGATCGTTGTTGCGGTCTGGGGGGCACCTTCAACGTCTACCACTACGGCTCGTCCATGACCATCAACGAGGCCAAGAGCCGTTCAATCATCGCAACTCGTGCCCAGGTCGTGGCCACCGGTTGCCCCGGTTGCATGATGCAACTCAGCGATGGTCTGAAGCAGCATGGTTCTCGCGTGGAAGTGCTTCATACCCTGCAACTGCTGGCCCGCGGGCTGAAACGCCAGGGTCTTTAGCGGCAATAAACTTTTTTATTGAAACTTCAATTTCTTTCTTCCCAGTAAATGTTTTTTATTGACAATGTAAGGTAAATTGTATACAAACCCCGCATAAAATCTGGTTTTATTCTTGGCAGGGGTATGATGAGTGATTACAATATCGGGGCCAAAATCAAGAAGCTCCGCCTCGCAAAAAAACTGACCCTCCAGGCGGTGGCCAAGGAAACCGGCTTTTCACCAGCGCTTATCTCCCAGATCGAGAACAATAACGTTTCTCCTCCCATTGCCACACTCTCAAAGATAGCAAAATTTTTTGACGTCAAGATCGGCCTGTTCTTTGCGGAAGAAGAAGAAGAATGCCGTTTCGAGATTGTCCGTGCCAACGAGCGCAAAGCCATTCCTCGCGTCATCTCCCGGGCCGGCACCAGCCAGGGGTATTCCTACGAATCCCTTTCCTTCCACAAGCAGAACAAGAAGATGGAACCCTTCCTCCTCACCGTGACCGAAAAGGTGTCGGAGGAGAATACCTACAGCCACGATGGCGAAGAGTTTCTCTTTGTCATGAAGGGCACAGCCGAACTGCTCCTGGACGATAAACGGGTGGTTCTGTACGAGGGGGATTGTGTCTACTTCGATTCCACCCTCAGACATCGCCTGTTGTCGAAAGAGGGGGACGAGGTCAAGGTCCTGGCAGTGGTAACGAGATAAGACAAGTCAAGGTTGTAAAAGATTTATCTCTTGCTCCCTTGCTTCCCCTTGCCGTGTATCCTTGTATCCTGAATAAATACTGAACGAAGATTTGAGAAAGCCGAAACTGGTACAAATCCAATTACTTAAAGGATGGCGGAAATGTCTAAGAAAGCGATTAAACCCTCATTGAAAAACCCGTTTGATCCCCCCGAGAAGGTTGAATTCAACATTCCCGGCGAGATCTCACGCGCCACGGGCGGTTATGAAGAGGCGATGAAGGAAGGCTACGACCTGATTCAACGCCCCATCAAGTCGGTCAGTATCGACCAAATCGAAAAACAGCATTTCAAAAAGCGTATGACCGTCTGGGAGAGGATCCGCGTTCTGACCGACAAGGATCCCAATATCCTGTTCCAGAACTGGGGCAAGAACCTGGACGGCGCCTCGCTGGTCACCGGTATCCTCAATATCCACGGGCGTGATGTGGCCTTGTACGGCCACGACTTCACGGTGCGGGCCGGCTCCATCGACGCCACCAACGGCAGCAAATTGGCCCGCATGATGCTCATGGCAGGCGAGAAGGGCATTCCCCTGATCGGCATGAACGACAGCGCCGGCGCCTTTGTTCCGGCAGGTGTCGGCGGTCTGGACGGGTATGCCGAGGCGTTCACCGCCTTGCGCAAGATCAGCGGTGTTGTCCCCAGCATCATGTGCATGTTCGGCTTCAACGCCGGCGGCGGCAGCTACCTTCCCCGCCAGGGGAGCTTCGTGATCCAGCCCAAGGACACCTTTTTCGGGCTGACCGGGCCGGGCGTGGTCAAGTCCGTGCTGGGCGAGGACATCACCCCCGAAGAACTGGGTGGTCCCAAGATCCACGGCCAGTCAGGCGTGGCCGACCTTACGGTTGAAGATGAAGTGGGCGCGTTGCGCGCCGCACTCCAGTTGCTTGATTATCTCCCCGACAACAACAGCGTCATGGCCCCCTTTCAGCCGACCAGCGATCCGCTGGACCGCAAGACCTGGGAGATCAATACCCTGCTGAAAAAAGCATTCAACTCGCCGACCGGCTTCAACACCCCGTTCGATGTCTCGATCATCATCCAGCAGATCTGCGACCATGGCGACTATTTCGAACTCCAGCCGACCAGGGCCCGCGAGGTGGTCACCGCTTTCGGTCGCCTGGGCGGCAACGTGGTCGGTTTCGTGGCCAACAACTCGGCCGTCTCCTCGGGCCAGATCGACTGCGATTCGGCCGTGAAGATTGCCCGTTTCGTCCGTTTCTGCAATATCTACAACATTCCGATCATCTTCATGGAAGACACCACCGGCTTCTTGCCGGGACGCGAGCAGGAAACCCGCGGTATCGTCCAGGCCGGCCGGGCCATGCTCGACTCCATTGTGGACGTGCGGACACCCCGCATCCTGTTGATCCTGCGCAACGCCTACGGCGGTGCCTATGCCTCCTACAACAACTATCCCACCGGCGCCGACCTGGTGCTGGCCCTTCCCACCACTCGCTTGGCGGTTATGGGGCCGGCTGGCAAGGAGTTCGTCTACAAGGACGATCTGCGCAAGCTGCGCACCGCCGTTACGGAGCGGGTCAAGCGGGGGATACAGGAACGTATCGAGGCCGGCGTCAAGGAAGACACGGCCAAGAAGGATGCGGAGACGGAAGCGGCCGAATGGCTGAAGGCTCGCGAGGCCGAACTCAATCTGCGCTACGAAAAAGAGCTGATGAATCCCAAGGAGGGGCTCAGCCTGGGCTCTATCTCCTCTATCGTCATGCCCACCGACCTGCGCAAGGTACTGGGCGAAAACCTGAACTTCTTCCTCAGGCATTACAAGCCCTCGCCCATGGGCGGCGTGCAGCGCGAATTCCATTAATTACTATTCGATGAATTGGAGATAGAGCCAATGACACAGACTGTTGACTACTACACGAAAAACCCCCTTATCCACAGGGATCGCCGCCTGAGCCGGTCCTCTTCCGAGTGGGTGCGCTCCTTTGCCTGCGAGGATCTGAAACCGCTCATTGTCTGTCGCGGGCCCATCCGGAAAGAGGCGATGGATGTCTATGCGGAAATGGGAATGACCCACTTTGGGATACTCCTGTCCGAAAAGGATTCCATCGTCTATACCAACGCCTTGGCCCCGGAATTACGCCAACTGACCGATTCCCGGCGCGTCCATCGCGTGCCCGACTACTCCGGCGCCAGCAAGGAAGAGCGCGTTGAGCGGATCCACCAGATAATCGGTATTGCCAAGGATAACGGCTACGATTCCATCTTTGCCGGCTACGGTTTCATGGCCGAGGACGACGAGTTCGTTGCCGCCATCGAAAAGGCCGGTCTCCAGTTCATTGGTCCCTGCTCGGCCACCCAGGCCGGCGCGGGCAAAAAGGACGAGGCCAAGCGGACAGCCCTGCTCGTTGATGTCAGCGTTACCCCGGGTATCGACAACGTGACCGCCCGCACCCTGGTGAAGAAACATCCCACCCGCAAGCAACTCTTGGCGTTGGTTACGGCCGAGGGGCTTTCCTGTGACAAGAAGGTCCTGAACGATGAACAGCTTTCCCTGGAGGACCTGGCCGACCATATCCTGTACGCCTCCTACGCCAAGGGGCTTGACCTGTTTTCCATCGAGGAGTTGTGCGCCCAGGTTCAGACCGAAGTGGCCGACATGTTCAAGAAGTATCCTCGCAGCCGGGTCCGCCTCAAGGCCATTGGCGGCGGCGGCGGCAAGGGGCAGCGTATCCTGGGAGCGGAACTGCTTACGGCCAAGAAAATCGACGACAAACTGATTCAACAGGCCGCAGCCGAGGCTCCGGGCCTTGTCCGGGAGGTTCTGAACGAGGTCAAGGCCAACGGTGTCGGGGACAACAAGAACGTCTTGATCGAGTTGAACATCGAGCAGACCCGTCATAATGAGATTCAGCTTCTGGGCAATGGCGAATGGTGTATAGCTCTTGGCGGGCGCGACTGTTCCTTGCAGATGCACGAACAGAAGCTCCTGGAGGTATCCGTCACCCAGGAAGGGTTGATGGCGGCCATTGCCAGGGCCAAGGCCGCAGGCAGAAAGAGCGAGGTCAAGGCACTGGAGAGCGACCTGAAGGTGCTCAAACGGATGGAGGAACAATCGGAGCGTTTCGGCAAGGCGGTTGGCCTGGACTCGGCCTCTACCTTCGAATGTATCGTTGACCGGGACCGCCATTACTTCATGGAGGTAAACACCAGGATCCAGGTGGAGCACCGGGTGACCGAGCTCTGCTACAGTCTGAAGTTCACCAATCCCAAGGACAAAAAGGATTTCTTTGTTGTGGAGTCGCTGGTCGAGGCCATGGCGCTGTTGGCGCGGCACAAGAAGCGCCTGCCCAAGCCGGAGCGGATCGTCCGTTTCAATGCGGCAGTGGAGGCGCGGCTCAACGCCACCGACGCCTCCCTCTCGCCCCATGCCGGCGGCATGATCCGTTTCTGGTCCAAGCCGATCGACGGCGAGATCCGCGATGACCAGGGGATCAGCATGCTGAACCCGGATACCAGGCAGTTCATGAAATACAAGGTTGCCGGCGCCTACGATTCCAACATCGCCCTGTTGTTGACCAAGGGTGATGACCGCCTGGACAGCTACGAGCGACTCTCCGAGGTTATCCGCAGTACCACCCTGCGCGGCAGTGACCTGGCTACCAACCTGGAGTTCCACTACGGCTTGGTCAACTGGTTCCTGGGCAACAATGTTATGGCCAAGCCGACGACCCGCTTCGTGGTGCCCTACCTGGCTCTGGTCGGTACGTTGAAGGAGGAGTCGAACAAGCTGGACCCGGTCTACGCCTTTCTGCAGATGAAAAAGCAGTATGCCAAGCGCATTGCCGAACAGTTCCCTGACGATCCCAGCGTTGGCAAGACTATGTCGGCCCTGCTGGACCGGAAAGGGACCCTGATCATCCGTCCCATGGAACGCCTGCTGGGAGATCCACACCTGCTCTCCGGCTGGCTGAGCATGAACACGAAAAATTTCCGCATCGACAACGGTAAGGTGGTTTGGTTGAGGAACCCCCTGGGGGTCCTCTACGATACCTATGAGTACCTGCACATGTCTTTCCGTCCGCACAAGCCGGCTGCCGAGGTGATCTGGGGCCATGACAACGATCTGCTCCAGCAGGCGCTGCGTTTCTCCCGTTCCCTGCGTGAAAAATTCGGCCTGGAGCGGGATCAGTATTTCGAACTGTGCGAGATCCTGAAAAAAGACAAGCCCCAGGGCGGGTTTGATGCCGAGACCTGGGAACAGATCCGCTCCTCCCATTTCGGATACGAGGCAGGGCTCGAACTGCTCGGTATGTTGTTCCTGGTCGGGATCAATACCCGTTTTTGGGATCTGCGCGTCGAGGAAGACCTGGAGGTCACCATCCCCGACTATCTCACCGATCCGGAATTGCAGGGCCGTGTGAAAAAGATTATGGTTCCGCCTCCGGCCACCAAGGCCGACGAGGTCGTGGCCGCTTGTGGCGGCATGTACTATGCCCAGGAAGCACCGGGCTTGCCACCGTTCATCACCGAAGGGATGCATTTCGAAAAGGGGCAGACTCTTTACATTATCGAAGTCATGAAGATGTTCAACAAGATCAATGCCCAGTTCTCGGGGACCATCGACAAGATCCTGATCCAGGGAGGCGATGGCACGATTGTCCAGAAAGGGCAGCCGCTCTTCAAGGTCACCCCGGACGAGAAATTTGTCGAGGTTGATGTCGCTGAGATCGAACGCGAAAAGCGCGAACTCACGGGCAAGTATCTGAAAGCAGTTTTGTAACCGATAAAACAGGCACAAGGCGCGAGGAGAGGCTATTGAGCAAGAGCGGGGCGAGGCCCTTGCTGCTTGCCCTTAGCCTTTTCTGCTAGTTTGATTTTGCAAATGGACCCAGGTTTCGGGGTATCGAGAGTTTAATTCAGACGCAATTGGAGAAATAGCCATGAGCATTCAGGATAACAAACAGAAATGGGCGGAAACCGTGGCCAGGAACATTGCCAAGGCGCCGGAGCGCAAGGCGGAGTTCCTCACGACCTCGAACATTGAGATGGAGCGTTGTTTTACGCCGGGTTTCGATTATCCCGGTTACGAGGATCAGCTCGGTTTTCCCGGCCAGTATCCCTATACGCGCGGCGTGCAGCCGACCATGTATCGCGGCCGCTTCTGGACCATGCGGCAGTATGCCGGATTTGGTACGGCAAAAGAGTCCAATGAACGCTACAAGTATCTGCTCCAGGCAGGCCAGACCGGCCTGTCCGTGGCTTTTGACCTGCCGACGCAGATGGGGTATGACTCGGATGCCGCCATGAGCCAGGGGGAGGTCGGCAAGGTAGGGGTTGCAATCGATTCGCTGGCCGATATGGAGATCCTCTTTGACGGTATCCCGCTGGACAAGGTTTCCACCTCCATGACCATCAACTCCACTGCTGCCATCCTGCTCTGCATGTATATAGCGGTGGCCGAAAAGCAGGGTGTTTCCGCCGACAAGATCTCCGGCACGATCCAGAACGACATCCTCAAGGAGTACATGGCCCGCGGTACCTACATCTACCCACCGAAGGAATCCATGAGGATCATTACCGATATCTTTGCTTACTGCAAGGATCAAGTGCCCAAGTGGAACACCATCTCCATATCCGGCTATCATATCCGTGAGGCCGGCTCAAGCGCGGTTCAGGAAGTGGCATTTACCCTGGCCGACGGTATCGCCTATGTGGAGGCTGCCATCAAGGCAGGTCTGGCGGTGGACGAGTTTGCCCCGCGCCTGGCGTTTTTCTTCAACGCCCATAACAACCTGTTCGAAGAGGTGGCCAAGTTCCGCGCTGCACGCCGTATCTGGGCCAGGATCATGAAGGAGCGTTTCGGTGCTCAAGACCCCAAGTCCCAGATGCTTCGATTTCACACCCAGACAGCCGGTTGTACCTTGACGGCCCAGCAGCCCGACAACAACATCATGCGCGTCACCATGCAGGCGTTGGCCGCCGTTCTGGGCGGCACCCAGTCGCTGCACACCAACTCGCGTGACGAAGCGTTGGCCTTGCCGACGGAGGATTCCGTCCGCATCGCCCTTCGCACTCAGCAGGTCATTGCCTATGAGTCGGGCGCGGCAGATTCTATCGATCCGTTGGCCGGTTCGTTCCTGGTTGAATCCATGACCGATCAGATCGAAAAGGCAGCTTTGGAGTATATCGAGAAGATCGACAAGTTGGGTGGTGCGGTGGAGGCTATCTCGCGCGGTTTTCAGCAGAAGGAGATACAGGACTCGGCCTATGCTTACCAGAAGGCCATTGAGAAGGAAGAGCTTATCATCGTCGGGGTCAACAAGTTTACCGTACATGAGCCACCTCCGACCGGTCTGCTCAAGGTCAAGGAAGAGGTGGAGATCTCCCAGAAGAAGTCGCTGGGGACAATGAAGGCCGGACGTGATGCGGCAAAGGTCAAGGCGTCATTGCAAATATTGGAAACGGCCGCCAAGGGTACGGATAATCTTATGCCGCACATTCTGACAGCGGTGAAGGCCTATGCCACCTTGGGGGAGATTGCTGATGTATTCAGGGGGGTGTTTGGCAAACATCATGAGACGGTAGTGCTTTAGGAGGGATGATGCTGACAAGGATCAACCATATCGGTATAGCCGTAGCATCCCTCGACGAAACCCTCCCTTTCTACCGTGACAACTTGGGAATGGCGCTAGCGGGGGTAGAAGAGGTCGCCGAGCAAAAGGTGCGGGTCGCCATGCTCCAAATCGGCGAATCAAAGATTGAACTGTTGGAGCCGACCGCTGCGAACAGCCCTGTTGCCCGTTTTTTGGAGAAAAACGGCCCTGGCATCCATCATCTGGCCTACGAAGTGGAGGATATCGAGGCGGCGATTGCCCGGCTGCTGGCGAACGGCGCACGGATGATTGACGAAACGCCACGCAACGGCGCCCACGGCACGCGTATCGCCTTTGTGCATCCCAAATCCAGCAACGGTGTCCTGACCGAATTGTGCGAACCAGGGCATTGACTCTGGGGTATAGACGTTTTGTCGTATAGTTTCAAGATGTTGTGCGGAGCTTTTGTTTTTTTTGCTTGACAATCGTTTGATTTAATGGTTATTTTGGGCAACTTTTTATAACAAGACCCTGAAACAAAACGATCCGAGAAGTAGCTAACAGATTGATTTTACTGGTGTTCATCGCACTGGGCAAACCTGAATCCGGGAGCGAAATATACTGTGAAGCGTTTCAGAGAAGCATGGGAAAGTTTGCCGTACCGCTACCTTTGGAAAGCCCGTTGAAATTTTGGGTGTTCCAGGGGTATTTGTGTTTTAAAGAGATATACATATTGTGCTGGCAGGATTTAAGATTAGTGACGCCAAATCCCTCGTGAAAGGTGGTGAGCAGCGACAATAACGAATCTTAACAGCAGTTGTCCGCAGTAGTGTAAAGCATCTTATAAAAATGAAGGAGGAACACATGAGATTTAACAAGAAACTGGTAGCCCTGGCAACAGCCGGCGCGCTGACCGCGCTGACCGCTATTCCGGCGATGGCGTTCGAAAACGAATTCCATGGCGCGTACACCCTGAGGTACTTCCTGTCCAACTATGAAAATGGCGGTGGCGGAGCCATTCTCCAGGGTTCGACGCCTGGCAAGCCGACTGGCAATACGACCGAGAACCTGCGCACCAACAACTACTTCGAGCAGCGCGCCCGCCTCTTCTACACCGCCAAGGCAAGCGATGACCTCAAGTTGGTAACCGCCTTCGAGATCGACTCGGTCTTCGGCGATAAGGCCCAGGGCGGCCTGACCAATGCCAACTCAAACGCATTCAGCACTACCGGAACGACCGCTGCCTTCCGCAACTCGGGCGGCGCCATGGAATCCGACGCAGTCAACCTGGAGACCAAGTGGGTCTACCTGCAGTTCAAGATCCCTTCAACCCCGACCACTGTGCTGGCCGGTATCATGCCGGTCAAAGACTCCATCAAGGGTATCCTGCTTGACGCCGATATCGCCGGCGTGCTGACCTCCAGCAAGCTGGGCAACGCTACCGTCAATGCCGGTTACTTCCGTGCATATGATCAGTCCTTCTTCACTGTTGGCACACCGCAGAATAATGCCGCCGGTAACGTACGCGGTAACCAGAATCTGGATATCGGTGCCCTTGAATTCAAGTATGACATCAGCAAGGACACCAAGGCCGGCTTGGTCTACTACATCTATGCTGATGGCCGTCCTTTCTATACAGCAGTAACCGCTACTACACCGGTTGACCAAGCTACCATGATCCACACCTTCGGCCTCACCGGCGAAGGTAAGGTCGGTCCTGTGGCTCTGAGCGGCTTCGCCGCCTACCAGTTCAGCCTGCTGCGCGCCGTTGACAGCAACAACAGCACCGCTTATGTGAACGCCCTGGCCTACAACGTAGCCGCCAAGGTCGCTGTTGGCCCCGGCACCCTCAGGTCAGCCCTGCTCTTCACTTCCGGTAACGATAACAACGCATCCAACTCTAGGAGCAAGCACCTGACCGGCTGGATCGGCACCACCCAGTCGTCTGATGCTTCCTGGGCTTCTACGACCGGCACCTGTACCTACAACGAGAGCGGCATGATGCTGTTGAACCGTAACGCCCTTAACGGTCCCACAACCACGGATGCTTCAATCATTTACAACACCAGCAACGGCAGCAATCCGCTGAACGCCCAGGGTATGTATCTCTACACCCTCGGTTATGACGCCACCATCACGCCGAAGCTGTACACCAACGTCAATGCCGGTGCTGCCTGGGTTGCCCATACCAACAGCCTGAAGCCGACCGACAAAACACCGGGTAATGGCAAACAAAACGGCACCAACTACATGGGTACTGAGGTCAATATTGAAACCGGCTACAAACTGTATCCCAATCTGACCGCCAAAGTGCAGGCTGCCTATGTCATTCTGGGTGGCTACTACAAGAATTCGCTGGTCAAGGGTGACGGAACGGCTACCGATCCGGAAAACCCCTACACCGCACGTCTCATCCTGAGCTACGCGTTCTAATTCGTTTCTTAACTGGAGTACCTGAGGGCGGGAGAAATCCCGCCCTTTTTTTTTGACTTGTGGGGAAGATTTTGAGATACTTCGCAGGCCGTCGAACCGGCGTAATAACGCGGGCATGCGGAGATGCCTCGATGGGAACAGGCGAAAGGCCGGTTTCCCTTAATTTTATGATCAAACGCCCACTCCCTGAAGAGGTGGAGTGGCGTCAGGCGCATCATCTACCGGAGGTACTATGAAGAAACTGATTGTCATACTGTCAGCATTGCTGATCACGCTTGCCGCTATTCCGGCTGTTGCCGCCCAGGTGCGTGTTTACGTGGCCGAGGTGAATGCCGTCGGTGTCCAGAACAGGGATGAGATGAAAGTCACGGTACAGACACTGCTGGCTTCCCGCTTGACGGGTAGCGGTATTGTTGCGGTGGGGAGTCCATCCGAAGCGGATGTGCTGGTAACCGGAACCTACGTGACCATCGGCAAGGTGTTCAGCGTGGATGCCTTGGCGCGTACGTCCGGCGGCAAGACACTGACCCGTGCCTTTGTACAGGGTGAAAGTCAGGATGAACTGATTCCTGCCGTGGGAAAACTGGCGGAGAAGCTTTCGGCCGAGCTTGCCAAGCTGTCTGCAGCCGGGCAACTGGTAAACACTGCATCTACCGTGGTGCGTACTCAGGCCATGGCTGCGCCCGTTTCCGACATCATAAGGAATGACCAGCAGCAGGTACGCATGGTTCAGACAGGCGATTTTATCAAACCCACGGCCGAACAGCGTAATTCCAGCGGCTGGCTGAGCAAACGCCTGAACGGTGCTGCCAACCTGTTGGCCATTGGCAAAATTCTGTCCGACGGAAGCCGCGAGATCTTTTTGGCGGGAGAAAACCGGTTGTCCTACTACCGTCAGAGCAGTGGTATGAAGCTGGTGACTGAAGTCGAATTGAGTGCCGCTGAAAAGGTAATTTCACTTGATACCGTTGAGGGCAACGATGGTGCGTTGGATATCTACGTTACGATAATTCGTGCTGGTGAACCGGCCTCTCAAGTATGGCAGGTTAAAGGAGATAAACTGATACGGGTCGCTGAAAAACTGCCGTATTACTTCCGTGGTGCCAGCCTTGCCGGTGGCCCCAAAAGGCTCTATGCGCAGGCCATGGGACGTGAGACCGATTTCTTCGGAGATGTCTTTGAGGCCAGCCGCACAGGTGCAAACATCACCCTTAAGAATCCCATCAAGATGCCGCGTTTTGGTGATATCTACGGTTTTAACCAGTTCCGTGACAGTGATGGAAAGGTCTTGACGGTTACCTTTACCCCGGATGGGTATCTGGCCGTCTACGATCAGGAATTGAAAGAATTGTGGCGCAGCAACGACAAGTTCGGTGGCTCCGAGTTGTACTTTCAACGGGATGACTTGGACAACGCCCGCGTGACCGGTGAGCGGTATCGCTGGATATTCATGAACCAGCACATCCAGGTTACGCCAAAGGGTGAGGTGCTGGTGGGCAAAAATGACGGTTTCTGGGTGCTGGGTAATGCTCGTTCCTACAAGAAGGGGGCGGTGTATTGCATGGTCTGGAACGGGTCGAGCCTGGAGGAAAAATGGCGCACCAAGGACACCCAGAACTATATGCCCGATTACGTATATGACGAATCCCGCAACGAACTGCTGCTGCTGCAAACGGTTCAGCGCGCGGGTGTCGGCACCCTAGGCGCTTCGTCGCTTGCGATCAAGAAGGTGGAGTAGGAAAGACTATTACAATAACACGGAGCAACAGAGAAAGATCGAAATCAAAGGCGTTGCAGCGAGTCTGATTGTTTCTGCTTTGATTTTGAAGTTCTCTGTTGCTCCGTGTTATTCTGCGTTTGACGTAACTCCACGATGCAACAACAGTGAACTATGACCATACCAACCCCCGACATATCCCTCCCGCGCGGAGTGAGTGATTTCCTTCCTGATACCGCTGCAAAAATCGGTTACATCGAAGCCAAGATCCGTCGTATCTTTGAGTTGTGGGGTTTTCGGCGGGTGATCACCCCCAAGCTGGAGTACGAAGACGTCATGGCCATCGGTTTGGGAGATGAACTGAAGGACAAGACCTACCGTTTCGATGACCGCCAGACCGGGAGACTGCTCGCATTTCCACCGGATATCACCCCCCAGATAGCCCGGATCGTTGCCACGCGCCTGAAGGGTTGGCCTCTGCCGCACCGTATCAGTTATTCGGGCCGGGTGTTGCGTCAAACCGAGCTCCAAACGGGACGGAGCCGGGAGTTGTTCCAGTCGGGTGTCGAATTGATTGGCCTTGACTCACCGGAGGCGGATGCCGAGATGGTGACCATGGCGGTGGAGTCGCTTCAAGGTCTCGGTTTTGACGATTTCAAGATCGATCTGGGTCAGGTGGAATTCTGTCGGGGTATCATGGCGGAATCGGGTCTCAGGGGAAAGCCTTTGAAAGATCTTCAGGAAGCGGTGACCCGCAAGGACGTCACCGCCTTGGCAAAGGTGCTGGCCGATAACAGCGTCTCCGCGGATTCGCGGCGGGAGATTACCGCCCTGCCGCGCCTGTTTGGGGGGCGTGAGGTGTTGAACGATGCGGAGCGGGTAGTGAGTAATGCCCGGTCACGCATGGCGTTGGAAAACCTGCGCCAGGTTCTGGATATCCTTGATATACACGGCGTCGGCGACCATCTGACCATAGATCTGGGAGAAACGCGTGGGCTGGATTACCATACCGGCATCACATTCGAGGGGTTTGTGGCCGGTCTGGGCGAGCCGGTCTGCAGCGGTGGCCGCTATGATAATCTGACAGCGCGTTACGGCTTTACCGCCCCGGCCACCGGATTTACCTTCAACGTGCTGAGCCTGCTCCAGGCGCTGGAGCGCCGGCCCGAGGTGGAGGCCAGCATTACCCGCGATTTTCTGCTGTTCAATGGTGGCGACGACCGGCGCGATGTGCTTGAAGTGGCACGTCTGCTCCGTTCTCATGGGTATACCGCTGCACGGGACATCATTCGCAGAGGGGTTGAGGACTCTCTGGAGTATGCCCGCCGTATGAACATACGTTGCATGCTGATCATTGGTGGAGATCAGGGGGGGAGAGGCTGCTGTGCGGTGCGCATCAGCGATGGAGTGAAGGTGGCGCTTAGCAGAGATGATCTGGGTCGGGTTGACCTTGTGGAGTATATTGAAGCAGGATAAGGACATATGGGTCATATATGACGTATATGTCGTATATGGCAGCAGAAATTTGCGAAGTTAACGGGGGAGAATAAACAATATGGCAAACGTGGTCGTGGTTGGCGCCCAATGGGGCGACGAGGGTAAGGGCAAGGTCGTTGACATCTACACCGAGCATGCCGATGACATTGTGCGCTATCAAGGCGGTAACAATGCCGGGCACACCCTGGTGGTTGGGAACGAGAAGGTGGTTCTGCACCTGATACCATCGGGGATTCTGCACGAAGGAAAGCGCTGCATCATCGGCAATGGCGTGGTCCTCGACCCCGAGGTGTTTATCAGGGAGATCACCAAGCTCAAGGAATCGGGTCGGATCAAGGATGACGCCTGCCTGCTGTTGTCCGAATCGTTGCATGTCATCATGCCCTATCATAAGCTCATCGATATTGCCCGTGAGGCCAAAAGCGGCGACAAAAAGATCGGTACCACAGGTCGCGGCATCGGCCCCTGCTATGAGGACAAGATCGGCCGTCGCGGTATCCGTTTGATGGATCTGCTCAACCCGGAGATCTTTGCCGGCAAGTTGAAGGAGTTTTTGAAGGAAAAGAACTTCATCCTTGAAAAGCTTTTGGGCGAACCCCCGTGCGTTTTCGACGAGATTTACGAGGAATATCAAAAGTACGCAGCTATCCTGGCTACCTATGTCGCGGACACCTCGTTGGTTCTCAGCAGGGACTTGAAGGCCGGCAAGAAGGCGCTCTTCGAAGGTGCACAGGGAACCTTGCTAGATGTTGACCATGGCACGTACCCGTATGTCACGTCCTCTTCTACCTGCGCCGGCGGTGCCTGTACCGGATCAGGCGCCAGCCCGCGCGACATCAACGAGATCATTGGCATTTCCAAAGCCTACGTCACCAGGGTCGGGAGTGGTCCGTTTCCGACCGAACTTCTGGACGCCACCGGTGAACAACTGCGTCAGACCGGCGGAGAATTTGGGGCCACAACCGGTCGTCCGCGTCGTTGCGGCTGGTTTGACGCCATGGTCATTCGCTATGCGGTACGTGTCAACGGCCTGACCGGCATTGCCCTGACCAAGTTGGACGTACTGAGCGAATTCGACACCATCAAGGTCTGTACCGGTTATACCCACAACGGGGCCATTGTGGAAGATCTTCCGGCAGCTTTGGAGACATTTGAGAAATGTCAGCCGATCTATGAGGAGCTGCCGGGCTGGAAAACGGATATCACCGCCGCCCGCAGTTTTGACGAACTCCCGGTAAATGCTCGGGCGTATGTTCGCAGGCTGGAAGAACTGGCCGGCTGCCAGATCGTCTTGGTCTCGGTCGGTCCGCGCCGCGACCAGACCATCACCCTGCGTAATCCTTTCGAGTAAGGTGTGGCGCTAGGCAAAAAACAGAGGAGGGCGTGGTGTGAATCACGCCCTTTTTTTGTCAATCCTGACAGCGCATGACGTTGCGTTTCGTAGTACCTGGTATAATCTCACGCAAAACGATACAGGCGGGTGACAATCATGAATTTCAACCATTTTGACGACCGGGGCAATGCGGTGATGGTGGATGTGAGCGCTAAACAACCCACGCTGCGCACGGCCGTGGCCGAGGCCGAGGTGCGGCTGGCGCCCGAGTTGCTGGCAGCCATCCGTGAAGGCGGCATTGCCAAGGGAGATGTGTTTGGCGTGGCCAGACTGGCCGGAATCATGGCTGCCAAGAAGACCCCGGACCTGATCCCCCTGTCCCATCCGCTGGCCCTGCATTCCGTGGCAATCGATTTTACGCTGGATACCATGACAGGGCGGATTGCCGTATGCTGTACGGTGCGTGCCTTTGAACGGACCGGGGTGGAGATGGAGGCCATGACCGGGGCGGCCGTGGCGGCCCTGACCATTTATGATATGTGCAAGGGGAGCGACAAGTCCATTGCCATCGGCGAGATCAAGCTGTTGTACAAAGAAGGCGGCAAGAGCGGAGTCTATCGCCGTGAGGAGGGGATATGAAGGCGGCTATCCTGACCTTGAGCGACAAGGGAGCGCGCGGTGAGCGCATAGACGAGAGCGGCCCGCGCCTGGCAGCCTGGTTGGCGGACAAGGGGGTTCAGACGGTGAAGACGCTGGTCATTCCCGATGATCTCGATACAATTGCCGCGACATTGATTGAGTGGGCCGACAGCAGCCTGTCCGACCTGATCCTGACGACCGGTGGGACCGGGGTATCGCCGCGGGACGTGACCCCTGAGGCAACCCAGCGGATAATTGAGCGTGCAATACCCGGTATCGGTGAACTGATGCGCCTGAAGAGCCTGGAAAAGACCCCCATGGCGTCGTTATCCAGGGCCATGGCCGGTATCCGTGGCCGGACATTGATCATCAATCTGCCCGGAAGCCCGAAAGGGGCGCTGGAAAACCTGGAGGCGGTATGGCCGGTGATCGGTCATGCGGTTGAGAAGATCTGTGGGGATGAGCGAGATTGCGGTGGACGTTTCGACAGGTAATGGCAGTTATCTTTAAAAGTAGTGCAACATGGAGTAGCGGAGAAAATCTGAGAAAAACCACCAGCTAAAAACTGTTATTATACTCACTAGATATTTAGTTCTCAGTTGCTCCGTGTTATTCCAAGGGCAGTTTACTATTCCTCGATTAACCGCAACTTCTTCTTCTGCGCCACGATTCGCTTTTCGGTCAGCCGTTTTTCTTTTGCCCCCTTCGGCACCTTGGTGGCTATCCGTTTTTTGATCTTTTGCTCACGTTTCTCCAGCGCTATTCGCAATCGGTTCATGGCCGACTCACGGTTCTGCGCCTGTGAGCGACTCTCGGATGCCTGGGCTACAATGCCGGTGGGAAGATGGCGGATGCGTACCGCCGAGTCGGTGGTGTTGCGGTGCTGACCGCCAGGACCAGAGGCACGGTAAAATTCCACTCTGATATCAGAATCCCTGATTTCGATGGTCATGGTATCCTTCCCTGTATCGGGAGCGGCGTGGGTGGTGTTACAGGCTCAACTCCGCGTGGCCGTGGTACAACGCATCCCGCTCCCGGCTCACGTCGGCGTCATCCAGGTATTCCTCAAAGCCCATCACACGATCGATGACCCCGCCCGGGGTGATCTCCACAATACGATTGGCCACGGTGGAAACGAACTCATGGTCGTGAGAAGCGAACAGCACCACCTCGGGAAAGGCGATCAGCCCGTCGTTCAGTGCGGTGATCGACTCCAGGTCCAGGTGGTTGGTCGGCTCGTCCAGGATCAGGACGTTGGCTCCGGAGAGCATCATGCGGGAGAGCATGCAACGTACTCGCTCGCCGCCGGAGAGCACCGAGGTCTTCTTCGTGGCCTCGTCGCCGGAGAAAAGCATTCTCCCCAGGAATCCCCGGGCAAAGGTCTCCCCCTCCGTTGGTGGCGAATACTGCCCAAGCCATTCGATCAGGTTCAGATCGTTCTCGAAATATGTGCTGTTTTCCTTGGGGAAGTACGAGGTGGTGATTGTTACGCCCCAGCGGAACGAGCCGGAATCCGGCTCAAGCTCACCGGCCAGTATCTGGAACAGGGTGGTGCGGGCCAGGGTGTTGCCGCCCACAAAGGCAATCTTGTCGTTTTTGCGTACGATCAGATCCAGATTGTCCAGCACCCGGACCCCGTCGATCTCTTTGGTGAGGCCGGATATTTCCAGAATGATGTCGCCGCAGGGCCGCTCCGGTTTGAACATGACGTGCGGGTACTTGCGGGACGAGGTCGGCATCTCCTCCAGGGTCAGCTTGTCCAGAAGCTTCTTGCGCGAGGTGGCCTGTTTGGCCTTGGAGGCGTTGGAGGAGAAGCGTTGGATAAATGCCTTCAGTTCCTCTGCCTTATCAGATACTTTGCGGTTCTCGTTCTGGCGCTGCTTCAGGTTCAACTGGCTGGCATGGTACCAGAAGTCGTAGTTGCCCACGTAAACCTGGATACGGCTGAAGTCGATGTCGGCGGTGTGGGTGCAGACCTGGTTGAGAAAATGACGGTCATGGGAGACCACGATCACCGTATTGGGGAAGCGGAACAGGAATTCCTCCAGCCAGGAGATGGATTTCAGGTCCAGGTTGTTGGTCGGTTCGTCCAAAAGCAGCACGTCCGGGCTGCCGAACAGGGCCTGGGCCAGCAGCACCCGTACCTTGTCGCCCCCCTCCAGTTCCTTCATCCGCTTGTGGCGGAGTTCTTCGGGGATGCCCAGGCCGTTCAGGAGTACCGCCGCTTCTGACTCGGCCTCATAGCCATTCATATCGGCGAATTCCCCCTCCAGTTCAGCCGAACGGATGCCGTCCTCCTCGTTGAAGTCTCCTTTGCTGTAGATCGACTCCCGCTCGACCATCACGTCGTACATGCGTTTATGCCCCATGATGACGGTGTTGAAGACCGTCTCCTCGTCAAAGGCGAACTGGTCCTGGCGCAGCACCGCAACCCGCTCGCGGCTGCCAATGGAGATATCCCCCTTGTCCGGGGTGATTTCACCCGAAAGGATCTTGAGAAAGGTGGATTTGCCGGCACCATTGGCACCAATCAGGCCATAGCAGTTGCCTGGTGTGAACTTGATGTTGACGTCTTTGAAGAGTACCCTCTTGCCATAGGAAAGGGATATGTTGGATGCTGTTATCATGTTTGGTTGGCTCCCTTTGGGAAAAAAAAATCTGAGTATCCCGGCGGGATACTCAGATTCAGTGAAGTTTGGCGTCCCCTACCGGATTTGAACCGGTGTCGCCGCCGTGAAAGGGCGGTGTCCTGGGCCGGGCTAGACGAAGGGGACGTACTGGATGGTAAATCGCGTCCATGTCGCTTTCACGACACGTTGCCCATTGATGACGCGATAGACGTAATTGAATACAGCAAATTTTCTGGTGAGTCAATATTTTTTTGGAAGTCTGATGATAATTTTTATAACAGGCGTATCGCTATACCTGCTTCCATCTTCTCCAGCACCTGCAAAAGCGGCGCAATAAAGAATAAGTGGCTGGCAATTCTGCCAGCCACTTGATATGGTGGGCATACTTGGGATCGAACCAAGGACCTGCCGATTAAGAGTCGGCTGCTCTACCAGCTAAGCTATATGCCCTAAAAAGGTAAAAAAACGAGGGGTCCGGCTGAAAAGCTGGAACCCCCCGGAATTTTTGGTGAGCCGCGTTGGGGTCGAACCAACGACCACCTGATTAAAAGTCAGGTGCTCTACCGACTGAGCTAGCGGCTCAAAGAGAATAGACTATTTACATCAGAAAATTCTGCGAGTCAATAATTATTTTTTTGCGGTGCTAAAAGCTTGGTCATTGGCTGGGGAGGAGCAGGTTGAAGCGCTGGAAGAATAGCCTGATTTCAAAGGGGGCGGTGTGGCGGAGAAGGTTTGCATAGGAAGGTGTGAGACATACGAGTACCCCTTGTTGCGGGAGGCGGTTGTATCGCTCTTGAAGCCGTTGGGCGGGATCGAAGCGTTTGTGGGGCGAGGCGACCGGGTGCTGCTTAAACCGAATATGCTGGCTCCTAAACCGCCTGAAGCCGCGGTAACGACCCATCCGGCCCTGGTACGGGTTGTGGCGGAATTGGTCATGGCATCGGGTGGCGAGGTGGTGATCGGCGATAGTCCCGGCTTGGGCGGATTCCGGCGTGTGGCCGAAAAAAGCGGTATCAGGCAGGCCGCCGAGGAATGCGGTGCGGCGCTGGTGCCGTTTGATGACACCGTCGAGGTCCAGGGCACGGGGATGTTCCGGCGTATAGCCGTGGCACGGGCTTACTGGGAAGTGGACAAGATCATCAATCTACCCAAGTTGAAGACCCATGAGATGATGACCGTGACCTGTGCCGTGAAGAATCTCTTCGGCGCGGTGGTTGGGAGCGAAAAGCCGGCTTGGCACCTTAAGGCGGGAACGTCGCGCGAACAGTTTGCCCGTTTGCTGCTGGAGATTTATCTGTTGAAGAAACCGTCACTGAATATTGTGGATGCTGTCTGGGCCATGGAGGGTAACGGACCGGGGAATGGCGATCCATTGCATGTGGGGGCGCTCCTTGCCGGAGATAATGCCGTGGCGGTGGATACGGTTGCGGCGCGGTTGGCGGGGATACCGGCCGGTGTGCTGCCCGTGGGGCGTGAGGCATGCAAGATGGAGTTGCCGGGTAGCCGCTGGGAAGATATCGAGATGATAGGTGCATGCTTGGAAGCGTTCGGGCGCCCTTTCAAGCTTCCGGCCGGGCTGGATGTGCAGTTCGGTCTGCCCCGTTTCCTCAAGGAAGGACTTCGCAACCACCTCATACCATGGCCGGCAGTGGGTGAAAGTTGCGTAGTGTGCGGTGTATGCAGGGATGCTTGCCCGCCCGGTGCCATTGCCATAAAAAACAGCGCCCTGTCAATAGACAAAGGGCGCTGTATCCGTTGCTGGTGTTGCCGTGAACTCTGTCCCCATGATGCCATGGAACAGCGCCGCGGACTGCTGCTGAGAGCCGCCTCGGCTCTGGCCAAGGGCCGCCGGCGAAGCCGTTAGGCCTCCTCTTCCTCGGAGCCAAGAGGGATTTCCCGATACGCACGTTCTTCCTCGAAACGTTTGGTCTGTGCTTGAAGTTTTTCCAGATCTGCCTTGCATTTGACGCAGTGACGGGCAAAGGGCATGGCTTTGAGGCGGCCGATAGGGATTTCTTCTTCGCACTCTTCGCAGATACCGTATTCCCCTTCGCTAATGCGCAACAGGGCCTCGTCGATGCTGTGCAGTTTTTCCCGCTCGCGATCCCCCAGTATCAGCCCCAACTCACGATCCCGCTCGGATGATGCCTGATCGTAGATGTCGCCGCTCGGTTCACCGGCGGCTGCCGTTTCTGCCCCGTTTTTCACGGTCTTGTGTATCTCGCGCAGGGTGTCGTCCTTCATCTTCTGAAGGATGTCACTGATTTCTTTCCATTTTTTACTCGGCTTGGTTGCCATTGATCAGCTCCATTGGCGTACTGTCGGTCTGCCGTAAAGGCGGCAAAATAATACCGAAAACGGCTGGGTTGTCAAGTTAAAAGGGGGGAGGTCTTGACGGGTATGGGGAGGGGGGAGCAAGGGCAGGCGTGAACCTACCCTTGTGTCTCAGTCGATAATTTCACCGATCAGATCATAGTCGGACGAGTCGGTTATCTTGAGTTGGACGATGTCGCCCACATCGGCGATGCCGGCGGTGATATAGACCTGACCGTCGATATCCGGTGCCTGTCGGGCAGAGCGTCCCTTGAGAAGGAGTTCGGTCTCTTCACTGTATCCCTCGACGATCACCTGTTCCGTCTTGCCGATCAGGGCACGGTTGCGGCGGAAGGAGAGGCGGGCTTGGGCACGCATCAGTTTGCGGTAGCGCTCGCGCTTGATGCGCTCCGAAACCTGCTCCGGCATGGCGGCTGCCGGGGTGCCTTCCTCGCGGGAGTAACAGAATACCCCCAAACGGTCGAATTGTGTCTGCTCCACGAACTGCATCAGGTCGGCAAAGTCATCCACCGTTTCGCCGGGGAAACCGACGATCAGCGAGGTACGCAGGGCGATGTCCGGGATTTCACGCCGCAGTTTTGCTACCAGGTCCCTGATCTGTTGTCCATTGCTGCGGCGTTTCATGGCCTTCAGCACCGGGTCCGAGATGTGCTGGATGGGGATGTCGAGGTACTTGCAGACCTTGGGCTCATCCCGGATAAGGGCGATCAGGCCGTCGCTGATGCCGTCCGGATAGGCGTACAGCAGGCGGATCCAGCGCAGGCCGTCAATAGCGGCCAAACGGTGAACGAGGGTCTCCAGGGTGGTGCCGTCGTTCATATCGCTGCCGTAACGGGTGATGTCCTGGGAGATGACATTGATCTCCTTGACGCCGCGGGCAACCAGTCGTTCGGCCTCAGCTACCAATGCGTCCAGCGGCCGGGAACGGTAGGGGCCTCGCAACTGGGGGATGATACAATAGGAGCAACAGTTGGAGCATCCTTCGCCGACCTTCAGGTACGAATACCAGGAGGGCGATGAGTTGAGGCGCGGCAGGCTTTCGTCGTAGATGTAGTCCGGGTCGCCGATGTAGCGCAACTGGCCCTCCGTCCCCGTCTTTTCGGCCAGAATCTCCGCGATACGGGGATAGTCGCCGGTACCGATGAAGATGTCCACCTCGGGCAGTTCCTTGGCCAACTCCTCCTGGTAACGCTGCGGCAGGCAGCCGGAGACGATCAGGGTATGGCAGCGGCCGTCGTGCTTGCGTTCGGCCAGGTCGAGGATGGCGTCGATGCTTTCCTGTTTGGCCTCTTTGATGAAGGAGCAGGTGTTGACGATGATCACGTCCGCATCCTTCTCATCGGTGGTGATCTCGTACTCCTGTTTCGAGAGCACTCCCAGCATCACCTCGGCGTCCACCAGGTTCTTGGGGCAGCCCAGGCTGACCATGCTGACCTTCTGTTTCACACTATCGCTCAAAATAACCTGCCTCCATTACTCTCTGAAATTCACGAACTGCATCTCCACGCCCAGGTCTTTCCCCTTAAGCAAGGCTATTGCTTCCTGCAGATCGTCCCGGTTCTTGCCGGTCACCCTGACCTGGTCGTCCTGGATCTGTGCCTGCACCTTGATCTTGCTCTCCTTGATGACCGCGATGATCTCTTTCCCCTTTTCCTTGGAGATCCCCTGCTGGACGGTGATTATCTGGCGTACCAGGCCGCCCGAGGCCGGCTCTACCTTGCCATACTGCAACGCCTTGATGGAGATGTTGCGCTTGAGGAACTTGGATTGCAGGACGTCGATGACCGCTTTCAGCTTGTAGTCGTCATCGGCCAGCACCTTGACGCTATCCTTCTCCGGGGTGATCTCACTCTTGGAACCCTTGAAATCGTAGCGCTGGCCGATCTCCTTGATGGCCTGGTTGACGGCGTTGTCCACCTCCTGCATATCAACCTTGGAAACGATATCGAATGACGGCATTGGGGAACCTCCTACGGTTTTATGATCTCGACCCCCGCAGGGATCCTGAAGTTGAATTTTGCATTGTCGATGCCTTTATTCACCCGGCTGCGGCTATAATCGATGCGGGTTTCGTTGCCGCCTGCGTCGAACACCACCGACGAGACAATCGGAAACAGGTCCTTGACCGCCCCATCCCGGAGAAAATGTTCCACTGCCTCGGCGGATACGGTCAGATGAAGCTTGGCTAGTACGGCTGAGGGCTTCCGGGGAACCAGTTCGAGTTGATAGTTCCCGTTTTTATCCCGCGGTTCTTTGGCAAAGGCAATGGTGAAGTCGCGGGATACATGGCCGAGCCCGGTCAGGTAGGAAAGCGCAATGCCGTTGCCCCCTTTGAACATGTCGGCAACCGAGGACACCATCACCTGCTTGTTCTCCGGTATGTAGAACCAGACCTGCTTGCCGTTGGAGACGATCTGTTGCTTCGGCTTGGCGTAATTGAAGCGGAACATGGCCGTGGCGGAGCCTGGCCGCTTCAGCAACACCTCGCCGCTGCCGCGCTGCTCCTTCTTTATGGCGGAGATAGTGGTTTTCTGGCTGAAGTCGGCCTGCACGTCCTGAAGCGTTGCGTATCCCTTTTCCAGGGCGCCCACCACATCCTTGAGCGCAACGTTTTCGGAGGCGGCATGAAGTTCTCCTGAACCCATAATCAGGCCGAGGCCGGTCAGCAGGCAACAAAACCATTTCATATGTAAATCTCCCACTGTTTCAGAATGGATCTGTCGAACGGATGTCACCCGGATGCGATTCACTCACGGATACGTGATCAAACAGGTACGCATACTGCCATAAGCCCGCGGCTGGCGCAACCGCTTTTAAGCTCGCTCCAATGGGGCGGGAAGGATGCTCAGGCAAATGAACGGGTGTCCATCAAAAAGACGATGCTGCCGTCACCCAGGATAGTGCCTCCCGTGATGCCGGGCATGTGAGAGAGAGGTGCCCCGAGGGGTTTGATGAAGATCTCCTGCTGACCCAGTATGCGGTCGGTCAGGAGACCTGCCGGTGCATCGCTCATACCGGTTATGACGGCGGGGACCAGGGAGAGACCACCCTTCGGAGCCGGTTGCCCCAGCAGGCGGTTCAGGCTTTTCAAGGGAACCGGCCTGGCGTCCAGGATGCAGGTCTTTTGCCCCTCCTGATCAATGATATCCTTTCGTCCCAGTTCGATGGCACGGTCAACGGTGTTGACCGGAAAGGCGACCGTCAGCCGGCCGCATTGCACCATAAGGGCGTTAATGATGGAAGCGGTGATGGGCAACCGGAGGATAAACCGGCTGCCCCGATCCTTCTCGGTTTCGATGGCGAGGGAGCCGCCCAGGGTGCGAACCGTGTTTCTGACCACATCCATGCCGACGCCGCGGCCGGAGATGTCACTTATCGCAGCCGACGTTGAAAAACCGGGCGCGCAGACAAGCATGAGCGCTTCCTGGCGAGTCATGGCATCGGCCTGGGCGCTGGTGATCACCCCCCTCTCCACGCCCCTGGCAAGGAGGAACGCGGGGTCCATGCCCCGCCCGTCATCGGTGACACAGATGATTACCATGTCCTTGTCACGGGTTACGGTGATGCCGATGGCCCCCCCGGGTGATTTACCCGCTGCCACACGCTCCGCGGGCGTCTCCATCCCATGGTCCACGGCATTGCGCAGGATATGCACCAATGGATCGGCAATCTCCTCCAGGACGCCCCGATCCAGCTCGATCTCCCTCCCTTCAATGGAAAAGGAAACCTCTTTGCCCTGGTTGCGGGCCAGGTCGCGCACCAGCCGGGGAAAGCGCTCGGCCACAAAAGAGAAGGGGATCATGCGGGCCTGAAAGACCTCATCGCGCAGGTCGCGCACCAGTGCGGAAAGCCGCCCGAGCGGCTCGTCCAGCTTCGCCTCGGCGCAGTTCCGGGCCTGATCGGCCAGGCGGTAACGGGTGGTGATGAGTTCGCCGGTGATGTTAACCAGGTGGTCGAGGATATCGGTCCTGATACGGACGGTCTTGAAAAGGGCAGATTGCAGGAACGGCTGGAGTGGTGTCTGGGCACTCGCATCCGTGTGCGGTTCGGCTTGATCCGGCAGGGGTGCTGAAAACGATTGAGGGACCGGGCTGTAGGTGGTTAAGCGTCTGACCACGTCGGTGCAGTCCGGGAGATTATCCTGACCGGTCTCGATCGTGGCGACCATGCCCCCCAGGGTGTCGCATCCCTCCAACAGGAGATCAATCATGGCGGGAGAAAGGCTCAACTCGTTGCTGCGTACCTTGCTCAGCAGATCTTCCACCCCGTGGGCCAGTTCGGCGATACGGTCAAACTGCATGGAGGCTGCCATGCCCTTGAGGGAGTGGGCGTGGCGAAAGAGTTCGTCGATAACTTCAGGGCCGGCCGCCGTGCTCTCGCACTGGACAAGGATGCCGTTAAGGACCGTTATGTGCTCCCGTGCTTCGGAAACGAACAGACCCCGGTACTGGGACATGTCCATGAATCACTCCCCCCGGCTTTGCCGGGAAACCACTACCCTTGGCAGGGACAACAGGCAACCTCGCTTACCCCTTGAGTTTAGCCAACAGCAATTCGTTGACAAGGGCCGGGTTGGCCTTGCCCTTGCTGGCCTTCATCACCTGCCCCACGAAGAAGCCGAAAACCTTTTCCTTGCCTCCCCGGTATTCCTCTACCTGCCCCTGGTTTGCGGCCATGATTTCGTCGATGATCGCCTCGATGGCCCCGCTGTCGGAAACCTGGACCAGGCCCTGCTCCTCGACGATGGCCTGTGGTTCCTTACCGCTCCGCCACATCTCGTCGAACACGGTCTTGGCGATCTTGCCGGAGATGGTGCCGCTGTCGATCAGCTTGAGCAGTTCTCCCAGCAGGCGCGGTGTAACCGGACACTGGCCGATCTCTTTCCCGGAGTCGTTCAGGGCGCGGGTAACCTCACCCATGATCCAGTTGGAGACTGCCTTGGCATTATGGTGAAAGGCGATGCACTCCTCGAAGTATTCCGACAAGGCACGGCCGGCGGTCAGTACCTCGGCGTCATATTCCGATACGCCGAATTCGGTGATGAAGCGTTGCCGCTTGTGCTCCGGAAGTTCGGGCAACTCCTTGCGAGCGCGTTGAATCCAATCCTCGTCGATTACCAGCGGCACCAGGTCGGGATCGGGGAAATAACGGTAATCATGGGCCTCTTCCTTGCCACGCATCGAGCGGGTCGTGCCGCTGTTCGGGTCGAACAGGCGTGTCTCTTGGACGACCGTGCCGCCATCCTCGATCAGATCGATCTGGCGCTGGATCTCGTACTCGATGGCCTGTTTGACGAATTTGAAGGAGTTGACGTTCTTGATCTCCGCCCGGGTGCCCAGGGTGTCCGAGCCGACCGGCATGACCGAGACGTTGGCGTCGCAGCGGAAACTCCCTTCCTCCATGTTGCCGTCACAGATATTCAGCCAGGTCACAATCTGGTGCAACTGTTTCAGATAGCTGACCGCCTCGTCGGAACTGCGCAGGTCCGGTTCCGAAACCACCTCCAGGAGCGGTGTGCAGGCGCGGTTCAGGTCAACCCCCGACCCTTCTCCCAGTCCCGACACGTCGTTGTGCACCAGCTTGCCGGCGTCCTCTTCCATGTGGATGCGGGTGATGCCGATACGCTTTTCTTCGCCGTTTACCTGGATATCCAGCCACCCTCTGGTGCAGATCGGGTCTTCGAACTGGCTGATCTGGTACCCCTTGGGAAGGTCGGGATAGAAGTAGTTCTTGCGGGCAAAGATGCTGCGGTGACTGATGCCACAATTGGTTGCCAGGCCGGCCTTGATGGCGAACTCCACCACCTTCCTGTTCAACACCGGCAGGGCGCCGGGCATGCCCAGGCAGACCGGGCAGGTCTGGGAGTTAGGTTCCGAGCCGAATTGGGTCGAGCAGCCGCAGAAGATCTTGGAATCGGTTTTGAGCTGGACGTGGACTTCAAGACCGATGACAGGTTGGAATTTCATAAGTAGTACTCCGGAAAATAAACTGAATCTTGAATATAAAAGCGAATCTGCCACAGAGACACAGAGACACGGAGAAAACCTTAGTACAATTAATCTCTGTGAACCTCTGTGTCTCCGTGGCAGATTGCAGGGTTTTTAAATAGCCGCCCTCCGCGTATGCCATTCGGTGGCCTGCTCGAAGGCGTGGGCAGCGCGCAGGATGGTTTCCTCGCCGAACGGTTTGCCGATCAGTTGCAGGCCGATGGGCAGGCCGTTGCCGGAAAAGCCCGCCGGTACGGACATGGCGCAGGTGCCGGCCAGGTTGACCGGGATGGTAAAGATGTCCGACAGGTACATCTGCAACGGGTCGTTGACCTTTTCACCGATCCTGAAGGCGGGGGTAGGGGCCACCGGGGTCAGAATCACGTCCACCCCTTTGAATGCACGGGTAAAGTCTCCCATGATCAGGGTGCGCACCTTCTGGGCCTTGACGTAATAGGCGTCGTAGTAGCCTGACGAGAGGGCATAGGTGCCGAGCATGATGCGGCGTTTGACCTCGATGCCGAACCCCTCGCTGCGGCTCCTGGTCATCATGTCGATCAGGCTCTCCGCCTGTTCGCTGCGATGGCCGAAGCGGACACCGTCGTAACGGGCCAGGTTGGAGCTGGCCTCGGCAGTGGCGATCAGGTAGTAGGTTGCCACGGCATAATCGGTGTGGGGTAGAGATATGTCCACGAATTCGGCACCTAATCCACGATAGGTCTCGATGGCCCGGTTCATGGCCGACTGCACGTCCGGGTCGAGGCCGGTGATGAAGTACTCCTTGGGCAGGCCGATTTTAAGACCCTTGACGCCGCCGGTCAGGCTGGCCGTGTAGTCGGGCACCGGCGTGTTGACGCTGGTGGAGTCTTTCGGGTCGTACCCCGCCACCGCGCCCAGCATGACGGCGCAGTCGGTCACGTCGCGGGTCAGCGGCCCTACCTGGTCCAGGGACGAGGCATAGGCGATGACGCCGTAACGTGAGACGCGGCCATAGGTCGGTTTGAGTCCCACGCAACCGCAGTGGGAGGATGGTTGGCGGATGGAACCGCCGGTATCGGTGCCGAGCGTGGCCATGGCTTGGCGGGCGGCGACGGCCGCTGCCGAGCCGCCGGAGGAACCGCCAGGGATGTGGGCCGTGTTCCATGGGTTGCGGGTGGTTCCGAAGGCGCTGGATTCGCTGGACGACCCCATGGCGAATTCGTCCTGGTTAAGCTTGCCCAGCAGCACGGCGCCCCGCTCTTTCAGGTTGAGCCATGAGGTGGAGCTGTAGGGGGGGATGAAGTTGTGCAGGATACGCGAGCCACAGGTGGTGCGGATACCCTCGGTCAGGAAGATGTCCTTGAGGGCCAGTGGTATGCCGGTCAGCATATTCGCGTCTCCGGCCGCGATGCGCCGGTCTGCTGTCTCGGCATCGGCCAGGGCCTGCTCCGGGGTGACGGTGATGAATGAGCCGACCGTGGGTTCCACCGCTTCGATGCGGTCCAGCATGGTTCTGGTCACCTCGACGGAGGAAACCTCCCTGGCACTCAGTTTGTCATGCAGCTCGTGTATGGTCAGGTCAAAAAGTTCCATTGTATAAATCCCCTGCTCCTATTCTATTACTTTGGGTACGCGGTAAAAACTCTCCGCCCTGTCCGGCGCGTTTGCAAGCGCCTTTTCCACGCCGATGGAAGGCGTCTCCCGGTCAGCGCGAAAGGCGTTTTCGACGGGAATGGCGTGGGAGGTCGGCTGAACGCCGTCGGTGTTCAACCCCTTGAGTTTGTCGACATAACCGAGGATGGCATCCATCTGGCCGACAAAGAGGTTTTTCTCTTCGGCACTCAATTCCAGTCGAGCCAGTCGGGCAACATGTTCCACTTCGGCAACGGTGATCTTCATGGTGGCAAACTCCGTAATCATATGGTACTCTTGCAGCACGCATGTGTAGCATGAAACAGGGCGCTTGACAACCTCGTTCACCTTTCGAAAACATGACAACAATTTTTTTCTTGACTCGTTGGCACTCTTCCAGTAAGTTACACCTCTTCGAAAAAACCATGGCCTGTCTTTCGCCAGGTTGTGCAGTCTGTGAGGAATTATGAAAACGGAAGTCGCAAAAATTGAGAACGTGAAACGGGACTGGTACCTGGTCGATGCACAGGACGCGGTACTCGGCAGGCTTGCTTCCCAGATCGCCAATGTCCTGCGTGGCAAGAACAAGGCTATCTTTACCCCGAGTGTGGATACCGGCGATTTCGTCATCGTGGTAAACGCCGACAAGATCTCCCTGACCGGCCGCAAACTGGCCGACAAGGTCTACTACAGTCACTCCGGTTTTCCGGGCGGGCTTAAGGAGATCACCGCGGGCAAGCTTATGGAAAAGAAACCCGAGGATATCATCAAGAAGGCGGTCAAGGGGATGCTTCCCAAGAACAAGCTTGCCCGTCACATGCTCAAGAAGCTCAAGATCTATGCTGGCGGCAGTCACCCCCATGACGCTCAGCAGCCCAAACAACTGGCACTTTAACACTCTGAGGAGAGTCACGATATGGCAGCAGTCAGCTATTACGGAACAGGCAAGCGCAAGAGCTCGGTAGCCAGGGTATGGCTCAAGCCGGGCGCCGGCAAGATCACCGTCAACAACAAAACCCTTGATGAATACTTCGGCCGTGAAACCTCGAAGATGGTTGTCCGCCAGTCGCTGGAGCTCACCGAAAATGTCGGCAAGTTCGACATCTACGTGACTGTTCAGGGTGGTGGAGACTCCGGTCAGGCCGGTGCCATCCGCCACGGTATCACCAAGGCGTTGCTGGTTACCGATCCTGAACTGCGCGGCAGTCTCAAGAAGGCAGGTTTCATTACCCGTGATTCCCGCGTGAAAGAGCGTAAGAAATACGGCCGCAAGGCAGCCCGCGCACGCTTCCAGTTCTCCAAGCGTTAATCGCTGGATTACACCGCACCGTTATGCTACAAGGGGAAATCCGCAAGGGTTTCCCCTTTTCTTGTTTGAAATAGGCTTAAAGGAGACAAAGCCATGTTGAACGTCGCCATTGTCGGAGCCAGCGGTTATACCGGACTGGAGTTGATCCGCATTCTGTACCGTCACCCGGAGGTGGCGGTGACCTGCCTGACTTCGGAACAGAGCGCCGGCAAGCGCATATCGGATGTGTTCCCCACGTTGCGGGAACGGTGCGACCTGGTGCTGGAAAACCTGGAGCCGGTGCGGGTAGCGGAGAAGGCGGACATCATCTTTACCGCCCTGCCGCACAAGGCGGCCATGGAGGTGGTGCCGACCTTTCTGAAACTGGGGAAGCGGGTCATCGATCTTTCGGCCGATTACCGGCTCACCGACCCGCAGGTCTACGGCGCCTGGTACGAGCCCCATCTCAATCCTGCTCTCCTGAAAAAGGCGGTCTACGGCTTGCCGGAGATCAGAAGGGCCAAGATCAAAGGGGCAAAGCTGGTGGCCAACCCCGGCTGTTACCCGACCAGCATCATCCTTGGCCTGGCGCCGCTTCTGAAAAGGGGACTGGTAAACGTGAACAGCATCATTGCTGATTCCGCTTCCGGAGTCAGCGGTGCTGGCCGGTCGGCCAAGGTGGACAGTCTCTACTGCGAGGTAAATGACGGGTTCAAAGCCTATGCCGTGGGAGGCGTTCATCGGCATACGCCGGAGATTGAACAGGAGTTGTCGCTCTTGGCGGGTAAAGCGCTCAAGATTACCTTTACGCCTCATCTGGTGCCGATGGATCGGGGTATCCTCTCCACCATCTATACCGCCCCGAGCAAGGCGACCACCACGGAAAAACTGGTCAAGCTGTACCGGGAATTCTATGCCGGCGAGCCATTTGTGCGGGTGCTGCCGCAGGGAAGCCTGCCGTCAACCTCCTTCGTTGCCGGTTCCAACTTCTGCGATATCGCGCCGCTGGTGGATAGCCGTACCGGCAGGATCATCATCGTCTCGGCCATCGACAACCTGGTCAAGGGGGCATCCGGGCAGGCCGTGCAGAACATGAATCTGGTATGTGGATTTCCGGAGACCATGGGGTTGGAGAGCTTGGCGTTGTTCCCTTGAGTCCTATGTCATTTATTCCCACAACAGCAGAAGAGATGCGGCAGCGCGGCTGGGCAGAACTGGACGTCATCTTCGTCAGCGGCGATGCCTACATCGATCACCCGGCTTTCGGGGTGCCGCTCCTGGCCCGCTGGCTGGAGGCCCACGGCTTTCGGGTGGGAATCATTGCCCAGCCGGATTGGCGCTCCAAGGAGCCGTTCATGGCCCTTGGGCGGCCGCGCCTCTTCTTCGCCGTTTCGGCCGGGGCAATGGACTCCATGGTGGCCCATTACACCCCGGCTCGCAAGCTGCGCCACGACGACGCCTATACCCCTGGTAACCGCCACGGAGCGCGCCCCAATCGTGCAGTCATCATCTACACCTCCCGCCTGAAGGAGGCCTACAAGGACGTACCGGTGGTCATCGGTGGCATCGAGGCATCGTTGCGCCGTTTTGCCCACTACGATTTCTGGGAGAACAAGGTCCGGCGCTCGCTCCTGTTCGACGCCAAGGCCGATTTGCTGATGTATGGCATGGCCGAGCGGCCGTTATTGGATGTGGCGGAGCGGATGCGTTCCGGTGCGCGTATGGCGGAGATCAGGGATGTGCGGGGAACGTGTCGGATAGACGGCAACTCCCAATCTCTTGATGTGCCTGAGGGAGATGGCTCCGGTTTCCTGGAGATTCCTTCCTTCGATGAGGTTGCTTCCGACAAGCAGCGCTTTGCCGAGGCGTTCCGCCTGGCGGCTCACGAGCAGAACCCCTACCATGCCCGTACACTCCTCCAGCGGCATGGCGGCCGCACCCTGGTCTGCAACCCTCCTGCCCTGCCGCTTTCGGAAACGGAGATGGACGCTGTCTATGCCCTCCCCTTCGTGAAGGCCCCCCATCCCTCCTACAAACAGCCGATCCCGGCCTGGGAACAGATTAAGACCTCCATAACCAGCCATCGAGGTTGCTTCGGCGGTTGCTCCTTCTGCGCCATCACCATGCACCAGGGCAAGCTGATCCAGTCGCGCAGCGAGTCATCGCTCATGGCCGAAATCGACGGGCTTGTCAGCCAGCCTTGGTTTCGCGGCAGCATCAGCGACATTGGCGGTCCGACCGCCAATATGTACGGCCTTGCCTGTGGCAATGGTGAAGCGATGCGGGGGTGCCGGAGAGAAAGCTGCATCTTTCCCGCAATCTGCAAGCATCTTGTTACCGGCGGAAAGCGGGCAGCTGCCCTGCTGGTTAAGGCCCGTGGCAGGGCCGGGGTGAAGCATGTGGCTGTTTCGTCCGGGATTCGCTACGACCTGCTGGAACGACAGCCCGACTACTTTCGCGAACTGGTGGGGCACCACGTCAGCGGACTGCTCAAGGTTGCGCCGGAGCATCTGGCCGACCACGTCACCATGTTGATGCACAAGCCGGGCAGAAAGGCATTCGAAACGTTCCTGAGCCGTTTCTTGGAAGAAAGTGCCCGTCTCGGCAAACGGCAGCATATCGTTCCTTATCTGATCTCCGGCCATCCCGGCTGTACTCTGGCCGATATGTTGGAGTTGGCGCTTCTGCTCAAGAAGCTGGGTCTGAAGGTGGAGCAGGTCCAGGATTTTACCCCGACCCCCGGCACCCTTTCGACCTGTGTGTTCTACACGGGGATCGATCCGGACAGCGGGGCAGCGGTGTATGTTCCGGCCAGCGACCGGGAAAAGGGTCTGCAGAAGGCACTTGTGCTCTGGCATCAGCCGGAGCAGCGTACCAAGGTGATGGAAGCGCTCCGGGAACTGGGACGAGAGGATGCTACGGGAATGCTGTTTGGAGAATATGACGGTGAACGTGGTGAAGCGCGGCCAAACACGGGGCGAAACATGCGTGGTGCCCGGCAGGGGAAAAAGGCGCGCTTGGCGAGCACCGACAGGGGAGGCAACAAAAAAGCCCGCTGATCATCTCAGCGGGCTTTTCGTCACGGCATTCAGGTATTTGTCTTACTTTGTTTTCTGGACGTTGGAGGCTTGGAGCCCTTTGGGGCCCTGGGTTATGTCGAAGGTAACCGCATCGCCCTCGGCGAGGGACTTGAAGCCTTCCGACTGGATAGCCGAGAAGTGAACGAACACATCCTCGCCGCCTTCCTGCTCGATGAAACCGAAACCTTTGGTGTCGTTAAACCATTTAACCTTGCCCTGTGCCATTTTCCTACCTCCTTTTTTTCTCCGGTCCTACGCCGGAACTAGTGAAATACCGCTTAAGTTTCCGGAGTCTGATGCAGGAAAACCGCTAAGCCTGGTCAAACATGCTACTTCAACGCTCTGCAAAAACGTCCGAAACTTGCTGCCCGTGTCGTTTATCACAGGCCAGAAGCGCGTGTCAAGCAATTTTAATCGTATTATGGTGCCTTGAGTTCATCGGATTTGGTCTGCAGTTTTTTTACCAATTCAGGGTAACCGTGGGCGGTGATGATTCGGTTGAACTGGCTGCGATAATTGGAAACCAGGCTCACCCCTTCGATGACCACATCATATACCATCCATTTGCCGTTTTCGTTAATCATTCGGTAATCCAGGGAAAATTCGTCGCGCTTGGCCGTAACCACCTTGGATCGAACCTCGGCGTAGTTATTGTCCACGGTCTCCTTGATATAGACGATCTTCTCGTTGTTGTAGGACTCGATCTTGCCGGCATAGGAATTTTCCAGCAGGGTGGCGAACAGGTCGGTAAACTGCTTTTTCTCGGCCGGCGTGCGTTGGTTCCAGTGTTTGCCGAGTGAACGCTTGGCCATTTCGCCATAATCAAAGATGGCGCTGATGGTCCTTTTGAGCGCCTGTCGACGTTTCTGTTCATTTTGCTTCGTCTCCTTGCTGGCGACGATGCGAACTACCTCATCTACGGTCTTTTTCACATCACTGGTCGGGGTGGCAAAGGCATACGCCGCCAGGAATATTCCGGTCAGCGTCATGAGGGCTATACGTTTCAGCATGATTCCTCCTGGTATTTCAATTCCAAATCAAGGCGCTATCTGCGTTGGTTCGTCTTTGGCGTCTTCGTTACCCCAGGTCTTGCCAGCTTGATTCCATCATTGATTTGAAATCGGTATTATTTTCCGCTTTGTAATGGTTGCTCGCCGCTGGCGTATTCCAGATTTGCCCTGGCCATGCGGTAGTTGTAGAGGGACTGGAAATAGGCGGCTCGCATGCGAGCATATGCCTGGAGCGCATCGAAAATCTCCTTGGCCGGCCCTACACCGAAGTCGAAGTTGGCAATCGCTGCCACTGCCCATTTTTTGGCATTGGTATAGGCCTTTTGGGTGTCGGCGGCGCTGTTCTCGGCCTCCTTCAATTCAAGATAGTATTTCCTGATTTGCAAAGGGATGTTGGCATCGGCAAACTCACGGGTAGCGAGCAAACGGTTGTACTGGGCCTGCTCGCCGGCCACCTTGGAGCCGGTGATGCCGAAGTCCAGCTTCCAGCGCGCGCCCAGGGCGACCCCCCCGCTGGTATGCTTGAACTGATCCGTGATGTAGGGGTTGTTGATGCGGTCGCGGTCATCCGCATAGGCCCAGGAGAACAGCCCACCCAGGAAGATATCGGGGTAGTAGTTTGCTTTGGCAGCCTCAACCAGGGCAGAGCGGGCCTTGAGCCCTTCGGCGATTTGTTTGAACTCGGGGCGCTGGGCACGGGCCTTTTCCACAAATGCGTCATACTCGGGAACTACACCCCCATCCATGGTCAATCGTTCGCTGCTGATTTCCAAAGACGTGTTGCCAGGCAGACCGAGACGCGTCCTGAGGGCAGCAAGGGCCAGGCTTTCCCCTTTTTTCGCTTCTTCAAGGTATTTCGCTACCTCGCCGGAGAAGGCATCCAGCTTGTAGATGTCAAGGTCATCGACGCTATCCGATCCCTGGTCAAGGAGCTTCTGTGCCGTGCCGCGAGCCTTGGTCAGATCTTCCTGTACCTCCAGGATCAACTCCTTTGATTCGCGCGCCAGCATCAGGCCAAAGTAATATTCCTTTACCTTGAGGGCGATCTCGTTGGCCCGCTGTTCCTTGCGTGAGCGGTCCACCTCGATCCCGTGGGTAGCGGCCTTCATGTTCTCTGATATCTTGCCGAAGGTGTAGAGCGGCTGGATGATCGTGGCGTCAGCGCTGGTAAACCAGGTGAGCGTGTTCAGCCTGAAGGTCTTCTTGTCGGTGGCAAAGAGGTCTTGGGCACGTGCCTCGGGGGCCGGTCCGAACAGTGCTGTCATCTCCAATTGGGGAAAACGGTGCGATTTGGCTTCATCCAGCTTGCTGGTGGTCAGGTCAATGTCGGCCTGGGCCTCCCGCAGTTCGGGTGCCGCTTTCAGTGCAATGCGGATGCAGTCGTCCAGTCCCAGTACCAGATTGTTTTTTTGGGGGGTGTCCAAGGCATGGCTAACGGAAGGGGGCGCCAGTAATGTTGTGGCGAACAGAATGACGAGAAAGGATGATTTCATGGCACGTACCCTCGGTTATACCTTTCCGTGGATAAATTTACTGACCAGTTCCTCGATGTCGATGGCCGACTCCGTTTCCCTGATCGTATCGTTGTTCTTGAGGTAGCGATCCGAACCGCCCGGCTTGAACATGATGAATTTGTCGCCGATAATACCGCTGGTGCGTACCGAGGCAATCACGTCGTCGGATACCTTGATACCGGTTTTTATCTTCAGGCTGACCAGTGCCTGATCGCCGCTTTTGGGGTCAAGCGTGATACGGTCCACTTTGCCGACTTCCACCCCTGCCAACTCGACGCGAGCCCCCTGTTTCAAGCCTGAAACCGAATCAAAGCGGGCCGATACGGTGTAATAATCGCCGCCCACCAGCTCCATCTTGCCGAGCTTGATGGAAACGTAACCCAGACAGAGAATGCCGATGAGCATGAAAACACCGACTGCCATTTCCAATTTTGCCATGTTCATAGTAAGTATACCTCAAAAAAATCTATACAAGTTGTATCGGGCCGTCCAGGCTTCCGGTTATAAACTGTTTCACCGCCGGGTTGGTGGAGCAGCGTATTTCTTCCGCCGTTCCGACCTGGAGTATCTTGCCCTGGAACAACATGGCCACGTTTTGGGCGATATCAAAAATTTCGGGTATCTCATGGGAAACAATCACCGCCGTAAATCCGAATTTCTCGTGGGTATCCTTGATAAGCTGATGGATGGCCCGTTTTATGATCGGATCAAGGCCGGTGGTCGGCTCGTCGAACAGGATGATCTTGGGGTCGAGCAGGAGCGCCCGTGCCAGGCCGACCCGCTTTTTCATCCCGCCGGAGATCTCGTCCGGGAATTTGCCGTTGACGTGCTTCAATCCCACGTGTTCCAGCGCGGAACGGACCCTCAGTTCGATTTCATCCTTTGAAAACGAGGTCTTTTCCCGTAACGGAAAGGCCACATTGTCAAAAACGCTCATGGAATCGAACAGGGCCGCATTCTGGAACAACATGCCGAATTTTTCACGGATGTGGTTCAATTGGGAACGGCGGATGTTGAGAATACTTTCACCGTCTACCTCGATCTGTCCACGGTCGGGTTTCAACAGGCCGATCATGTGCTTGAGCAGAACGCTCTTTCCCTCGCCGCTGGGGCCGATGATGGCGGTGATCTGTCCGGCAGGAATAGTCAGGTTCAGCCCGTCGAGTACCGGCTGTGAGTCGAATGACTTATGTACGTCTATCAGTCTGATCATAGAAGAATCGAAGTCAGGAAATAATCCCAAACGAGAATCAGGACGGAAGTCATTACCACTGATTCGGTTGTGGCCCTGGAGACACCCTCGGCCCCGTGGCCCGAAAAATACCCCTTGTAACAGCTGATCCAAGCGATGATTATTCCAAAGGAAAAGGATTTGGCGATACCCGAGGAGACGTCCCGCCATACAACCGCCTTCTCCATCTCGTAGAAATAGGCGCCGGGATTTACACCCAGCAGTTTGACCCCCACCAGCCAGCCGCCGTAAATGCCGACTACGTCAAAGATGGCACAGAGGAGCGGCAGGGCGAGCATGGCGGCAATAAATTTTGGGGTGATAAGATACTTGAAAGGATCCAGAGCCATGGTTTCCAAGGCGTCGATCTGCTCGCTGATGCGCATGATGCCTATCTCGGCCGTGATGGCGCTGCCGGCCCGGCCGGTCACCATCAACGCTGAGAGAACCGGCCCCAGTTCGCGGATCAGCGACAATGCGACTGCAGTGCCCAGCAGCCCCTCCGAGCCGAACTTGGCCAGGGTGTAGTAGCCTTGCAGGCCCAAAACCATACCGGTAAAGGCGGCAGTCAGGCAAATGACGAACAGGGATTTGGCGCCGATGAACTTGATCTGCTTGAGAATGTACAGCGGACTGCCTGGCCGGCGAACGATCATGTAGCAGGAGTAGAAGAGAAAGCCCCCCATCCTCCCCAGTTCGCGCATGAAGCCGAGAGTGTAATGGCCTATGGATTGAATTGCTGCAAACACTATCCTACCTCGAAAGATGAAACAAAGTTTATATAACAGCTTATTCAAAAATGTAAAGAGTGAATAGTTGCAGCGGAAACGTTTATTTTTCCGCACCTCCGCCGAGAACCTTGTACAGGGTTACCAGATTGGTCAGCCGGGACAAGCGTGTGGTGATCAGGTTCTGCTGGGCACCATAGAGGGAGCGTTGGGAGTCCAGCACCGTCAGGTAGCTATCGACCCCCTTTTCGTAGCGGGCCTGGGAGAGACGGTAGCTCTCGGAGGTGGCGTCGGTCAGAGACTGCTGCGCCGATAGCTGGTCGTCGATGGTCCCCCGCTGGGCAAGTGCGTCGGCAACTTCGCGAAAAGCGGTCTGGATAGCCTTTTCGTACTGAGCGACCGCGATATCGCGATCTACCTTGGCCACCGCCAGATTGGCCCGGTTGCTGCCGGCGTCGAAGATCGGCAGGGAAATCCGCGGCGCAAAGCTCCAGGCAAATGAGTTGCCGGTAAAGAGCCCGGCCAGTTCGTTGCTGCCGAAACCGATTGACGAAACCAGGGTAATCCGGGGAAAGAAGGCGGCCCGTGCCGCACCGATGTTGGCGTTAACCCCCTTAAGCAGGTTTTCGGCCTGAAGGATGTCTGGCCGCTGCAGCAGCACATCGGATGGAAGGCCGGGTTTGACATCCTTCAGGGCGGTAAGGGTTTCGGAAAGGGCTGCGGGAAGGAGGTCGGCCGGAACCGGGGAACCAACTACCAGGCTCAGGGCATTTTCGTCCTGAGCCACCAGGCTTGTGTAGCGGGCGATGTTCACCCGTGCGGTCTCCACACTGGTCCGGGCCTGGTTCAGGTCGAGGGCGGAGGAAACACCGGCCTCAAAACGGTTTTTTGTCAGCTGGTAGGAGGAGTCCTGGCTCGCCAGTGTATCTCGGGCGAGTTGCAACTGCTCCCGGTCGGCGGCAAGGGTCAGGTAGGCGGCGGCGATCTGGGAAACCAGGCTGATCTGCACCCCCCTCCGTGCCTGCTCGGTGGCGAGAAACTGTTGCAGGGCCTGGTCCTTGAGGCTCTGCACCCGGCCGAACAGGTCAAGCTCGTAGGAACTGACACCGAGCCCGACACTGTATTGATGCGTTGTCATGCTTTGGCCGCTGCTGGAAAAATCCTGGGGGATGCGTTGAAATGTTCCCGAGGCGGATGCATCGACCTTCGGGAACAGATCGGAGCGCTGGATCTGGTACAAGGCCCGGGACCGCTCGATGTTCAGGGCGGCGATGCGCAGGTCGCGGTTGTTCTCCAGCCCCAGGGCAATCAGTTTGCGTAGTTGCGGGTCAACAAAGAACGCCTGCCAGGGGATTTCAGCCGACGCCTTGTCGGCGGGTTTGTGCGCCTCGGCCTTGTATGCCGGGCCGTTGGGCCAACTGGCCGGCACCGGCGCATTCGGCCGGGTATAGCCGGGGGCCATGGTGCAGCCGGTGAGAGCAAGCAAGGCAATGCCAATGCCTGCATCACGAAGTCTGCTGCGGTTTTTATCTTTAAAAGTTGGTCTGTTCATATCACGATCCCTCCACAACAGTGGCAACAGCAGGTTCTTGTGCATGTGGTTTATATTTTTTCTTGCCAAACATCCGCGACACCAACACAAAGAAGAATGGAATAAAGATCAGGTCGATAAAGGTAGCCGAGAGCAGACCTCCGGTCACGGCGGTACCGATGGCGTTCTGTGCCGCGGCGCCTGCCCCTTTGGTCAGTGCCAACGGCAGGGTGCCGAAGAAGAAGGCCAAGGAGGTCATGATGACCGGACGCAGCCTGATCTTTACCGCGGCCAGGGTCGCCTCAACCAGTTCATGCCCTTGATGCATTTGTTCCTTGATGAACTGGATGATCAGGATGGCGTTCTTGGTGGAAAGGCCCACGGTGGTGAGCAGGCCGATCTGCAGATAGACATCGTTGGGGAACATGCGCAGCTTGACCGCCGTCACCGCCCCTACCAGTCCCAACGGCAGCATCAGCAGGTTGACGAAGGGGATGGTCCAACTCTCGTACAGGGCCGCCACGGCGAGGAACACCACCAGGAGCGATATGGCATAAAGTGCCGGTGCCTGGGCTCCGGCATTTTTTTCCTCGTAGGAGAGGCCGGTCCACTCATACCCGATACCCGTCGGCAGCTTGGCCGCCATCTTCTCCACCTCGGCCATGGCCTCGCCGGTACTGATCCCCGGCGCTGCCTGCCCCAGGATCTCCACGGACGGAATGCCGTTGTAACGCTCAAGGCGGGGCGAGCCGTACTGCCAGTGGGCTCGCGCAAAGGCGGAAAAGGGCACCATCTCACCGTTCTTGTTGTTGACATACCAACTGTTGATATCCTCCGGCAGCATCCGGTACCGGGCATCGGACTGGAGATAGACCTTCTTGACCCGGCCGTTCTGGATGAAGTCGTTGACATAGGTGCTCCCCCAGGCCGTGGAGAGAACGTTATTGATATCCCCCAACGATACCCCGAGGGCGCCGGCCCGCACATCGTCGATGTCGAGCTTGAACTGGGGCGAATCGTCCTGGCCGTTGGGCCGCACCGCGATCAGCTTGGGATTTTTCATGGCCATGCCCAGAAGCTGGTTGCGCGCCTCCATCAGCTTCTCATGCCCCAAGCCGCCACGATCCTGCAACTGGAAGTCGAAGCCGTTTGCCACCCCCAGTTCCAGCACTGCCGGGGGTGAAAAGGCAAAGGCGAGGCCGTCGCGGATCTGGGAGAAGGCCTTCATGGCCCGGCCGGCAATGGCCGGCGCCTTCAAGTCCGCGGTTTTGCGCAGATCCCAGTTTTTCAGCTTTACAAACGCCAACCCCATGTTCTGGCCGCGTCCGGCAAAACTGAACCCTGCCACGGTGATGACCCCCTCCACCGTCTTCTTTTCCTTCTCCAGGAAATGCTGCTCCAGTTGCCGTATTACCTGAATGGTCCGCTCCTGGGTGGCGCCGGCAGGCAGTTGCACCTGGCAGATGATGAAGCCCTGGTCCTCATCAGGCAGGAATGAGGTGGGGAGGTGCAGGAAGAACCAGGCCATGGCGGCCACAATGGTGCCGTACACAACAAGGTAGCGCACCGGCTTGCCGAAGGAGCGGCCGACAATCCCCTCGTACTTGCCCCGGCAGAATTCGAACCCCCGGTTGAAGTGGCGGAAAAACCCGGCAAACCAGCCCGATTCGCCGGCATGATGCCCCTTTGCGACCGGCTTGAGGATGGTGGCGCATAGCGCCGGGGTCAGGATCATGGCCACGAAGACCGACAGGATCATGGCCGAGATGATAGTGATAGAGAACTGGCGGTAGATGACGCCGGTGGAACCGGGAAAAAAGGCCATGGGGAGAAAGACCGCCGTCAGTACCGTAGCGATGCCCCAGAGGGCGCTGGTGATCTGCCCCATGGACTTGATGGTGGCATCATGGGGCGACAAACCCTCCTCGGTCATGATGCGCTCAACGTTCTCCACGACAACGATGGCGTCGTCCACGAGAAGGCCGATGACGATAACCAGGGCGAACATGGTCAGAGTATTGATGGAAAAACCGCAAGCAGCCAGAACCCCCATGGTGCCCAGCAGTACTACCGGCACCGCGATGGTGGGGATCAGGGTGGCGCGGATATTCTGCAGGAAGAGGAACATGATGATAAAGACCAGGAAGACCGCCTCGATCAGGGTGTGGACCACCTCTTCGATGGATATTTTGACGAACGGCGTGGTGTCGTAGGGGTAGACCACCTTCATGCCGGCAGGGAAGTATTTCGACAACTCCTCCATCTTGGCCTTGACGCGGTTGCCGGTCTCCAAGGCATTGGCACCGGCCGCCAGACGGATGGCCATGCCGCCCAACGGTTTTCCGTTGTAGTACGACTGTATCTCGTAGTTCTCGGTGCCGATCTTGGTTTCGGCCACATCCTTGAGCTTGACCGTCGAGCCGTCGCTGTTGGTGCGCAGGATGATGGCATCGAACTGCTCCGGCGTCTGCAACAGGGTTCGGGCGTTGATGGTGGCATTGAGCTGCTGGCCCTGATTGGCGGGGACGCCGCCGAACTGCCCGGCCGATACCTGGACGTTCTGGGATTGCAGGGCCGTGATCACGTCATTGGTGGTCAGATGGAAGTTATTCAGTTTTGAGGGGTTAAGCCAGATCCTCATGGCATTTTGAGTGCCGAACAGCAGCAGTTCGCCCACGCCGTCCAGGCGGCTGACGATGTCCTGGAGGTTGGAAACCATGTAGTCGGTAAGTGAGTTGCGGTCCATGGAGCCGTCTTCCGACACCAGACCGACAATCAACAGGAAGTTCCGGGTGGACTTGACCACCGCGATCCCCTGGCGCTGCACGATCTGCGGCAGGAGAGGCACTGCCAGTTGCAGCTTGTTTTGCACCTGAACCTGGGCAATGTTGGGATCGGTGCCGGCCTTAAAGGTCAGGGTAATGGACACCGCCCCGGAAGAGTCGCTGGTGGAGGCCATGTAGATCAGGTTATCGATGCCGTTCAGCTTCTGCTCGATGACCTGGGTGACCGTATCCTGAACCGTTTGGGCCGAGGCGCCCGGATAGGTGGCGTTGATGGCGATCTGCGGCGGCGCGATGGCCGGGTACTGGGATACCGGCAGCTTCTTGACCGCCAGCAGACCGGCCAGCATGAGCATGATGGCGATGACCCAGGCGAAGATGGGGCGGTTTATGAAAAACTTGGGCATGGAGCGGCTCCTTTGAATAAAGTCTGACAAGTCGGACTTGTCAGACAGGTCGGATTATTTTTTGGGTGCTGCAGGCGTTGCCGGTGCGCTGCCGAACGGAACCGCCTTGACCTGTGTGCCGGGGCGGGCCCGCTGGATCCCCTCGACGATGACACGGTCGCCGGCCTTCAATCCGCCACTGACCAGCCAGTTGTCGCCGACGGTTCTCGCCACCGTGATCGGCCTTTGCTCAACCTTGTCTTCCACCCCCACGACCATTGCCAGCGCTTCACCCTTGGGGTTGCGGGTCACGCCCCGTTGCGGCACCAGGATGGCCTGATCGCTGACCCCTTCCTCCACCAGGGCGCGGACAAACATACCGGGCAGCAGGGTCTGTTTCGGGTTCGGGAAGATCGCCCGCAGGGTGATGGAACCTGTGCTCTGGTCCACGGTGACCTCGGAAAATTTCAGGATGCCGGTCAAGGGATAGGCACTGCCGTCTTCCAGCAGCAACTTGACCCGTGCCTGTGCCGCTCCGCCGTTTTTCATCAGGCCGCTGGCAAGGTTCTGCTTCAGCTTCAACAAGTCGGCACTGGTTTGAGTGACATCCACGTACATGGAATCGAGTTGCTGGATGGTGGCCAGCGGCGCAGCCTGGTTGGCGGTAACCAGGGCACCATCGGTAACTGTCGAGCGCCCGATTCGCCCCGAAATCGGTGCAGTTACCCTGGTATAGGCCAGGTTGATGCGGGCGGTTTCCACGGCAGCCTTGGCAGCGGCAACATCAGCCTCGGCCTGTTGGAGGCTGGCCTGGGCATCGTCATTGTCCTGCTGGCTGACCGCCTTGATCTTTACGAGATCACGATAGCGTCCCGCCTTGAGTCTCACCCCGGTTAAGGTGGCCTCGGCCCTGGCTTGTGCCGCCTTGGCGCTGGCAAAGGCGGCCTGGTACGTTGCCGGATCGATCTGATACAGTACTTGGCCGGCCTTGACGTCGCCACCTTCGGTGAAAACTCGTTTCTGGATGATCCCGTTGACCTGCGGCCGGACCTCGGCAATCAGGTGCGGCGCGGTCCGGCCGGACAGTTCCGTGGTCAGGGCTACCCGCTGCGGCTGGATAGTCACCACCCCGACTTCCGGCGGTCCGGCCGACGGCTTGGCGGCCGGCTTTTTTCCGCAACCGCTGGCTATCAGAGTAAGTGTAAACAGTGCCACGACAGCGATCCGCTTGAATCTGCACGAGATTTGCATAGTCACCTCTATGATTTTATTGAATGAATGTTCATCCGTTAGCTTTGGTAATAAAAACAGGTCCGTTACTAGCCGTTACCGCCTTACCCCATCCCAGCAGGCTTCAATGGTTTTGGCTATGAGTTGATCATCCAGGGTAACAAATCCGAGGATGTGGTCCCGGGCCACGGCTACCAGGGGACCGAACGCCAGATCAAACAGGATCACGAGTGGGAAGTCTTTGAGCACCTGCTGCGACAAGCCCTGTTCGAACAGTTCCTTGAAAACATCGCACCCACCCTCATTATTGCCAAGAATTTTGTCCCGCCGGAAGGCAACACCGTAGGGTGAGTTGTGAAACTGTTCCAGATAGCGGAAATGCAGGGGATGCTCGATGAAATAGCGCAAGAGTGCCGTGCCGAGGTGGAGAAAACGTGCCCTGAATGGCAAATCGGTCGAGTAGCCGTCCCGAATGAACGGATACATCTTTTCTTCCAGATCCCGATAGAGATCTTGGATCAGGACATCCTTGTTCTCGAAATAGCGATAGATCGTGCCGGCACCCACGCCTGCCCGCTCGGCGATCATGGCCATGGGGGCGCCGTGGAAGCCGTGTTCCGCGATCAGTTCCAGTGCGGCGCAAACGATCTCGTCACGTTTGTCCGGTTTTGTCATAAACTGCTCCTTAAAACGGAATGAACGTTCATTCAATAAATACGCCACTGATATTTTGGAGTCAAGAAAAAAACCGGGTAAGCGGGGGGGGAGTAGGGGAGGTTTAGGCCAGTTCTTCAATCCTTCCACCCGGTTTCAGCCGGAAGCGGCTGCCGCGCCATTCTACGCGGTTACCCAGGAACGACAGGGCCCAGGTGCAGAACGCCAGCATGTCCCGCAGGGGGATGAGCCAGAGCCAGCGGGGGAGCAGGTTGTCCCGCACGAAGCTGCGGCTGAAGGTGGCGGCGACAAAAAACCGGATGGTGTACAAGAGGCCGATGGCGGTGATGGCCACGGTGGCGGAGGGGGCGATAAAGGCGGCCAGCAGGGCGGCTGGAAAGGGGAGCGTGATGCCGGAGGCCAGATAGCCGCCGGGTCGGCTGACCCGCATGGTGCGGGCCCAGCGCAGTTGCCGTGCCAACACGGTGGGGATGCTCTCGGCCTTGACCATGCTTTCCACGAAACAGCCGTCCAAGGCAACAACCCAGCCGGCCCGGTGCACCTTGTTTCCCAACTGGTAGTCGTCCGCCAGGTAATCGGCCAGGGCTTCAAAGCTGCCGATGGCGGCAAGCGCCTCGCGACGGACGGCCATGGAGGCGCCCAGGGCAAAGGAGAGTCCTTCCAATTGCATGGCTACCATGACATTGGGAATCATCTCGACGGAAAAGCCGGTTGCCTCGACGGCGGTAGCCATGTTCGGGACCCGTGAGGTGCGGTAAAGTGAGGTTACCAGGCCGACCCGTGGATCGGAAAAGTGGCCGGTAACCGATTGCAGATAGTCTGGCGCGACGCGGATGTCGCTGTCGGAGACGATGATAACGTCGTGTTTGGCCTTGGGAAAGGCGTTGATCAGGTTGGATACCTTGTAGTTGGGGCCATGAATGGCCGGGTTGACCAGCAGGGAGATGTCCTGGTCAGGAAATGCGGCCATGAGTTGCCGGATTACCGGGATCACGGGGTCGTTGGGAGATGCCACGGCGAACAGCATCTGGACGCTCCCGGCGTACTCCTGAGTGCAGAAGGAGGCGAAGTTTTCATAGCTCTCGGCGTCCATGCCTTTGACCGGTTTGAGGATTGTGACAGGGAGAGGCGAAGGATGAGGGATGAGGGATGAGGGATGAGGGTCATGTCTGAAGAACCGCCGTCCGCAGGCCAGGGAGATCAGGCTGTAGGCCAGCGTCGGCAGGATGACGAGAAAGGGAAACAGGGTACGCAGCATGTTAGATCGCCTTCTGGATCATGATGAAATAGGGGGCGGTATCCGGGACGTTCATCTGTCCCATGCGCCAGGTGTGGAATACGCGGGGATCGTGGTCGGCGGCCCAGGCATCCACGGCCAGGCGCTCGTTGTCGCCCCCCTCGTGTCCCGGATAGGCGGTGACTGCCAGGATGCCCCCCGGCTTCAGCAGGTTCAATGCCTGCTGACAGGCGGACAGCGTGGTTTCGGTGCGGGTGATGACCGTCCGGTCGCCGCACGGGAGGTGGCCGAGGTTGAATACCACCGCACTCAGGCCGGTGACGACATGCTGCGCCATAGTCTCGTGCCCGGCATGGACAAGCTCAACCTGCTCGTCATGCCCGGCATCCGCCAGCCTTTTGGCGGTCTGGTCTATCGCCTCTTTTTGGATGTCAAAGGCCCACACCCTCCCCGTTGCCTCCACCAGTTCCGCCAGCAGCAGGGTGTCGTTGCCGTTGCCGCATGTGGCGTCAACGACCATGTCACCAGGGCGGACGAACTGCCGGAGCATCATGTGTGAAAGCGCTACCGGCCCGCGCAACAACGGGATTTCCGGGGATGTGGTCGTATTCATAAGTGTGAAGGTTAACAGAATCGCCTCCTGTTTGCCACCGTGAATTTGGTTGCATGGGGGTGCTAAAACAAGGTATCAACGAGGCATGATACGCAAGGGAACGATCAAGGGAGAATTGGGAGGCAAGCGCCTGGACGATGCTGTCAGCCTGTTGTTCGACGGGGTCAGCAAGTCCGAGGCTCGGCGCATTATCGACCGGGGTGGCTGCGCCGTCAACAGCGCCATGGTGCGGGTGGCCTCGCGCAGCGTCAAGCCGGGAGATATCATCGAGGTCGGCGTGATGGAGCCGGGCCGCTTCCGCGAACTTGTGCTGCCGCCGGAAGCGTTGCTGTACGAGGACGCCGACCTGATTGCCGTGAACAAACCGGCAGGGGTGAACACCCAGCGTACCCCCTATCAACTCAAGGGGACCCTGGAGTTCTGGGTTGCCGAGTATTTCCGCCTGCACGGCATCGGTGAACCGGCCAGGGTCATCCACCGCCTCGACCGGGGCACCTCCGGGGTAATGGTGTTCCCGAAGCACAAGCGGGCAGCCGCCTGGCTGTCGGAGCGCTTCCACGACGGCCTGGCCGACAAGCGCTATTTGGCGCTGGTCAGCGGCCGGCCTGAACAGGAGGCATGGGCCATAGACGGCCCAATCGGCAAGATCGGTACCTCACGCTACGGTATCATGGCGGAGGGGAGGACTGCCTTGACGGAATTCACTCTGCTCTCCTCCGGCGGCGGCTATTCCCTGGTGGAGGCAAAACCGTTGACCGGGCGCACCCATCAGATCCGGGTGCACCTGGAGTCCTGCGGGTTGCCTATTGTGGGAGATACAACCTATGGCGGCGCGCCGGCGGGCCGGATGATGTTGCACTGCGGGGCACTGACGTTCAAGAATGAGCGGGGTGAGGAAATTTGTGTGCGTGCGCCGCTGGATGGGGCGTTTGAGGCATTCATGGGGGAAAAGGGGTTGGATTGGCCAGGAGATATGTAGCATAGATCCATATCCGGCGGGGGCTCTTGCCGGTTGCCGTCACATTGGCGGGGGGTACTACTTGCTGCCGTGACACGGCAGGCACTCGGCATCCGTAACCCTCCGCTTCAACAGGCTGGCCATGTCCCTGGGCCTGCCCTTGCCCATCAACCTTTCCCCCACCTTGTGGCAACCGAAGCAGTCTTTACCCTGATTGGCCTTGTGCATGGCCACCATTTTGGGGTTCTTGCTGTGGCAGACCGTACATTTGAAAGCCGATGCCTGACTCGCGAACAACAACATGCCGAGGAGGGCAACAGTCGAAACGAGATGTTTTTGCATATAGGTAGGTAACCTCGAAGCAACAAAGATATTTTCTTATACCCTGGCAGAAATGTGCGGATAAAAGATTGACCGTGGTCAAAAACCGTGCGGAAGGGTGCGGAAAAATGTTCGTTGCACAGCGGGGGGCTTTGTGGTAATTTTCACCCTCTCCGGCCACCGGCTTAAACCGGACTAACCAAAACTTCAGCCAGGATACCCAACTCGCCATGTCCAGGATCATCTGTATCGCCAATCAGAAGGGTGGGGTCGGCAAGACCACCACCGCCGTCAATCTGGCTGCCTCTTTGGCCGCCGCTGAACGGCCAACACTGCTCGTGGATATCGATCCCCAGGGGAACGCCACCAGCGGCGTAGGGGTGGACAAGACACGCCTCAGGCATACCGTCTACGACACCCTGATCAACGAGGCCGATCCCAAAGGGGTGGTGGTGGACACCGGGTATCCCTTCCTGCATATTATGCCCGCCAACTCCGATCTGGCCGGAGCCGAGCTGGAACTGGCGGCGGAGATCGGGCGGGAACAGAAGCTCAAGTTCGCCTTGGCGCCTCTAGCCGAACAGTATCGTTACATCATTATCGATTGCCCGCCATCACTCAACCTGCTGACCATCAATGCCATGACAGCCGCTGATTCCGTCTTGATACCCCTCCAATGCGAGTTCTACGCCATGGAGGGGTTTTCCCAGATATTGCATACGATTAGCTTGATCCAGAAGCTGCTGAATCCGCTCCTGACGATCGAAGGAGTTCTTTTGACCATGTACGATGGTCGCAGCAACCTGGGCAAGGATGTGGCCGAGGAGATTCGTGGCCATTTTCCCGGTCAGGTGTTTGAGACGGTCGTGCCCCGCAATATCCGTCTGGCCGAGGCTCCGAGTCACGGAAAGCCGGTGATCTATTACGATATCACCTCCCGTGGGGCTGCCACCTATATGCAATTGGCCCGTGAAATCATCCAGAGGGAGGTAGCCAATGCTTAAGAAGAGTGGCCTTGGCAAGGGGATGGCGGCGCTGCTGCAGGTGTCGGAGGCGAATGACGAACATTCGAGCTACTTTGTCTGTCCCATTGAGAAGATCCGTCCTAATCGTAACCAGCCGCGCAAGCATTTTGTCCCCGAGAAGCTGGAGGAACTGGCCGCATCTATCCGCGAGCAGGGAGTCATTCAGCCGCTGGTGGTGACCAAGAAGGACGGCTTTTTCGAAATTATTGCCGGTGAACGTCGCTGGAGGGCCGCGCAAAAGGCCGGTTTGCACGAAATTCCCGTGGTTATCCGCGAGGCCAGCGACGCGGTGGTCATGGAACTTGCGCTGATCGAGAACATCCAGCGCCAGGACCTGAATGCTATCGAGGAGGCCCAGGCCTACCGCTCGCTGGTTGAGCAGTTCGGTATCTCCCAGGAGGATGTGGCCAAGCGGGTGGGCAAGAACCGTACGACCATAACCAACAGCCTGCGTTTGCTCAAGTTGCCCGATTCGGTGCAGCAGGACATCGTGGAGGAACGGCTTTCCATGGGGCATGCCCGTGCCCTGCTGGCGCTGGAAAGCCCCGAACTGATCGACAAGGCCCGGCACGAGATACTTCATCGCCAGCTCAGCGTTCGTGGCGTCGAAGATCTGGTGCGGCGGCTCAAGTCCAACCCCCATCCCCCCTCACGTAAACGCCTCCAGCAACCCGACCTGCTGATGAGTGCCTTGGAAGAACAGCTTCAAAAACGTTTTCAGTCCCGGGTGGCCATCCGTATGAATGGTGCCAAAGGGGGCAGGTTGGAAATCCATTTCAGCGATTCCGACGAACTGACCAGAATCATTGACCTGTTTGATGTTTGAGTGTTTAGAGCCCGCCACCACTTCATAAAAAATGTATACAATCTGTTGCAATTTGCTTGACAGGCTGTCGTAACCTATGATAGCTAACCTCTGTTTTGCGCCCGAATCTGGGATACAGTATACACATTAGCATACCTGCAAGGGGTAGGTCGTGATTGAATTAAATTTGGCGTTCGTAGTCCAGTTGATCAACTTCGGAATTCTCGTCTTCATCCTGAACACCTTCCTGTACAAGCCGATCCGCAAGGTTTTGGCCGACCGCCGTCAGGTGATCGACACGGCCCGTGAAAAAGCCGTGTCCGTTGACTTGGAGGTGCAGGAAAAGATGGCCCGCTACGAGGAACGTCTGCGCGACGCCAAGACCGAGGCAGCCGGTCGCAGGGCCGAGGCGCTCAAACAGGCCCAGGTCGAGGAAACCGCCGTGCTGGAGAAGGCCCGTAAGCAGGCATCCGATTCCCTTGGCGCCATCCGTGACCGCGTGGCAAAGGAAGCCGCCGATGCCAGAGTCTTGCTGACAAAACAGGCCGAGACGCTGTCGGGCGATATCTGCGAAAAAATCCTCGGGAGGAGCCTGTAGTTATGTTGATGGTATCCGATCGTACCAAAAAAATTGCCTTCTCCCTGGCCTCTGTAGCCATTATTGTCCTGGCCGCTTCGGCTGGTTTCGCCAATGAAGGGGGCGAGGCTGCCCCTCATGCCAACCATGCCGCTGCCCAGATGAAGGACTTCGGTTGGCGCGTGTTCGACTTTGCCGTGCTGATCGCCATCCTGGTGTGGGCCCTGAAAAAGGCCAACGTAAAGGGTTCCATGGCTGATCGTCAGGCCCAGATCGAAAAGAGCCTGGAAGATGCCCAATCCGCCAAGGCGGCTGCCGAGGCCAAGCTGGCCGAGTACAGCGGTAAACTGGACCGGGCCACGAAAGAGATCGATGAGATCCGTGCCGCCATCGTCCGCGAGGGTGAGCAGGAAAAGGCGCGCATCATTGCCGAGGCCCAGAAGGCTGCCGAGAAGATCGCCCTCCAGGCGACCCAGTCTGCTGAGCAGGAGATCATCAAGGCCCGTGCCGAACTGCGCGCCGAGGCGGCCCGTCTGGCGGTGGAGCTTGCCGCGGGTAAGCTGACCGGCGCCATTCAGAAGGCCGACCACGACCGATTTGTCGGTGAATATCTTGACAAGGTGGTACAGATCCAGTGATCAACAATACGCTTGCGAGACGATATGCCAAGGCGCTTGTGCAGCTTGGCTCGGAAGGTGGTCTGATCGACCGTTTCCGTGATGAACTGGCTGTCATCGACGGGGTGTTCTCCGCCAATGCCGGACTGCGGGCCGTCTTTGCCGATCCGGCCATAACACTGGAACAGAAGAAAGGGATCATGACGGGCTTGGTGGAGAAGGCGAAGAGCTCCGAGCTGGTTGCCAACTTTCTGATGCTCCTGGTGGACAAAAACAGGGTAGCCTTTCTGGATCAAATCGTTCAGACCTACGAAAAATTGGCCGATGAACACTCAGGCGTAATCCGTCCGGTCATCAGGACCGCCTTTGCCCTGGATGCGAGTCAGGTTACCGCCATCCAGACTGCCTTGGAGAAGAGCACCGGTAAAAAGGTCGTGCCCCAGGTTACGGTTGACGGCACTCTTTTAGGGGGCGTGGTTACCCAGATCGGCGACACCGCCTATGACAGCAGCGTGAAAACTCAGCTTAAACGGATTCAAGATATATTACAGAAGGGGTAAATGCTTCCATGGAAATCAGAGCCGAAGAGATCAGCGAGATCATCAGGAAACAGATCAAGGAGTATGGCAAGGAGGTTGAGGTGTCGGAAACCGGCACAATCATCTCCATCGGTGACGGTATCGCCCGTATCCACGGCCTGGCAGGCGCCATGGCCGGTGAGCTGCTGGAGTTCCCCGGCGGCGTTTCCGGTATGGTTCTCAACCTGGAAGAGGACAACGTCGGTGCCGCCATTCTCGGCGAATTCTCCGAGATCAAGGAAGGCGACACGGTCAAGCGTACCGGCCGCATCACCGAGGTTCCGGTCGGCGACGCCCTGATCGGCCGCGTTGTCAACGCCATCGGTCAGCCCATAGACGGCAAGGGCCCTATCAACACCACGAGCTTCAGCAAGGTGGAGATCAAGGCACCCGGCATCGTCAGCCGTAAATCGGTGCATCAGCCCATGGCCACCGGCCTCAAGGCCATCGACTCCATGGTACCGATCGGACGCGGCCAGCGCGAGCTGATTATCGGCGACCGCCAGACCGGCAAGACCGCCGTTGCCATTGACACGATCATCAACCAGAAGGGTGGCGACGTGGTGTGTATCTACGTGGCCATCGGCCAGAAGCGCTCCACGGTTGCCCAGGTCGTTTCCAAGCTGACCGAGCACGGCGCCATGGACTTCACCATCGTTGTCGCCGCCACCGCCTCCGAGTCGGCTCCGCTCCAGTTCATCGCCCCCTACACCGGCGTTACCATGGGCGAGTACTTCCGCGACAACAAGAAGCACGCACTGATCATCTACGATGACCTTTCCAAACAGGCCGTTGCCTATCGCCAACTCTCCCTGCTGCTCCGCCGTCCGCCAGGACGCGAAGCCTATCCGGGCGACGTCTTTTATCTCCACAGCCGTCTGCTGGAGCGTGCCTGCAAGCTGTCCGACGAGTGCGGCGCAGGCTCGCTGACCGCTCTGCCGATCATCGAAACCCAGGCTGGTGACGTTTCCGCCTACATCCCGACCAACGTCATCTCCATCACCGACGGCCAGATCTATCTGGAGTCCGACCTGTTCTTCTCCGGCGTTCGCCCGGCCATCAACGTCGGTTTGTCCGTATCCCGCGTCGGTGGTTCCGCCCAGACCAAGTCCATGAAACAGGTGGCCGGCACGCTGCGCCTCAACCTGGCCCAGTATCGCGAGATGGCCGCCTTTGCCCAGTTCGGTTCCGACCTGGACAAGGCCACCCAGATGCAGTTGGCCCGCGGTGAGCGTCTGGTCGAGATTCTCAAACAGCCACAGTACCGTCCGATCCCCAACGAGAAGCAGGTTCTGGTCATCTTTGCCGCCAACAACGGCTTTCTGGATGACTACCCGGTTGCTGCTCTCAAGCGCTATGAAACGGAAATGTATGCTTTCTTCGATAACCGTCAGGCTGAACTGGTTGCCGAACTGCGCGACAAGAAGGCCATTGACGATGACCTGAAAGGCAAGATAGTTGCCGCGATGGAGCAGTTCAAGAAAGAATTCACCGCATAAACAAGGATGGCTTGAGAGATGGCAAACCTTAAAAGCATTAAAAAACGGATCGTATCCGTAAAAAATACCCGCCAGATCACCAAGGCCATGAAAATGGTCTCGGCTGCCAAGCTGCGCCGCGCCCAAGAAAACGTCGTGGCGGCTCGGCCGTATGCCAGAAAGCTGGGCGAGGTGCTGCAATCCCTGGCCGGTAACCTGGAAGGTGATCTGCATCCGCTGTTGGAAAAGCGGGAGGCCAAAAGGCTGCTCCTGATCGTGGTTACCTCGGATCGTGGTCTGTGCGGTGGCTTCAACGCCAACCTGTGCAAGACCGCCGAGCGTTTTATCAAGGAAAACAAGGATGTGTACGAGCAGGTCAGCCTGTTGACCGTGGGACGCAAGGGGTACGAGTTCCTTAAGAACCGCCACACGATCTACAAGAACGTCTCCAATGTGCTGGCCAAGCCCAACTACCAGACCGCTGCCCTGCTGGCGCAGGATGTGATCGAAGGCTTCCAGAACGAGGAATACGATCAGGTTGTGCTCCTGTTCAACGCCTTCCGTACGGTCATGTCCCAGGACATCACCTTTCAGCAGTTGCTGCCGGTAGTACCGGAAGAGAAAACCGTGGCGGACGAGGCCCCGGTTGAGTACATCTACGAGCCGTCTGTTGGTGACCTGCTGGCCGAGATCCTGCCCAAGAACATCGAGGTACAGATCTTCAAGGCCATGCTGGAGTCGGTGGCCGCCGAGCATGGCGCCCGTATGACCGCCATGGACAGCGCTTCCAAGAATGCGAACGAGATGATCGGCAAGCTGACCCTCCAGTACAACCGGGCGCGTCAGGCCGCCATCACCACGGAGTTGATGGAGATCATCTCCGGTGCGGAATCAATCAAGGGATAACTTAACTAAGAACGAATAACCATATGAGGCCGCAGGGCCGCGGGAGGACAAGGTTCCATGAGTCAGAACATTGGTAAAATTTCGCAGGTAATCGGCGCCGTTATCGACGTCGAGTTCGAGCCCGGCAAGCTGCCGGAGATCTATCACGCCCTCCGGGTGACCAATCCGGCCATTGATGACCGTGAGAACAACCTGGTTCTCGAGGTTGCCCAGCATCTGGGTGAGAACTCGGTTCGTACCATCGCCATGGACTCCACCGACGGTCTCAAGCGTGGCCAGGTGGTCATTGACACCGGCAAACAGATCTGCGCCCCGGTTGGTAGCAAGACCCTGGGCCGCATCATGAACGTCATCGGCGAGCCGGTGGACGAAATGGGCCCCATCGGCAACGAGAAGGAATCCCCGATCCACCGCGAAGCCCCTTCCTTTGAGAACCAGTCCACCAAGGTCGAGGCATTCACCACCGGCATCAAGGTCGTGGACCTGCTCGCTCCCTATGCCCGCGGCGGCAAGATCGGCCTGTTCGGCGGCGCCGGCGTCGGCAAGACCGTTCTCATCATGGAACTGATCAACAACATCGCCAAGCAGCATGGCGGCTACTCCGTCTTTGCCGGTGTCGGTGAGCGTACCCGCGAGGGGAATGACCTCTGGATGGAGATGAAGGAGTCCGGCGTTCTCGACAAGGCCGCACTGGTATACGGCCAGATGAACGAGCCCCCGGGGGCCCGCGCCCGCGTCGCCCTGACCGCCCTTTCCGTTGCCGAGTACTTCCGCGACGAGGAAGGTCAGGACGTTCTGCTCTTCATCGACAACATTTTCCGTTTCACCCAGGCAGGTTCCGAGGTTTCCGCTCTTCTGGGTCGTATCCCTTCCGCCGTCGGTTATCAGCCCACGCTGGCCACCGAGATGGGTGAATTGCAGGAACGCATCACCTCCACCAAGAAGGGTTCCATCACGTCTGTTCAGGCCATCTACGTCCCGGCTGACGACTTGACCGACCCGGCTCCGGCTACCGCCTTTGCCCACTTGGACGCCACCACGGTTCTTTCGCGCCAGATCGCCGAGCTCGGCATCTACCCGGCAGTTGACCCGCTGGACTCCACGTCGCGTATTCTCGATCCCCAGGTCATCGGCGAGGAACACTACGCTGTTGCCCGTTCCGTACAGTACGTGCTCCAGAAGTACAAGGACTTGCAGGACATTATCGCCATCCTCGGGATGGACGAACTCTCAGAGGAAGACAAACTGGTTGTGGCCCGCGCTCGCAAGATTCAGCGCTTCCTGTCCCAGCCGTTCCACGTTGCAGAGGCCTTTACCGGCTCCCCCGGCAAATACGTCGAACTGAAAGACACCATCAAGGGCTTCCAGGAGATCGTGGCAGGCAAACATGATGCCCTTCCCGAGCAGGCCTTCTACATGGTCGGTTCCATTGAAGAGGCCATTGAAAAGGCTGCAAAACTGGCTGCGGTATAATTTAACCTTACGGGGGATGCCCCTCTTTCAAGGACTGATATATGGCTGAAAAGATGAAGCTGGAAATAGTCACCCCTTACAGCAAAGTGGTTGACATGGAGGTTGACGAGGTCACCGCCACCGGTAAGCTGGGTGAGTTCGGCGTATTGCCTGGCCATGCACCCTTTCTGACCTCGCTCAATATCGGTGAGTTGGTCTACAAGAATAACGGCACCACCGAACATATGGCGCTCAACTGGGGATACTTCGAGATTCGCGATGACAAGATCATTGTCCTGGTTGAAACCGCCGAACGGGCGGACGAAATCGATCTTGAGCGGGCTAAGGCAGCACTGGGCCGGGCCGAGGAGGCGCTCAAGAAGCTGACAGCCGAGGACAAGCAGTTCAAGATCTACGAAGCGGCTCTCGAACGGGCTGTGATCCGTATGCAGGTGGCCGCCAAGGCCGTTCGTAAATAGACCAACATCCTATACACTACAAACCGGGAGCGGCAGCGATGCCGCTCTTTTTGTTTATATGGCATTTGAGGTCTGGTTTTGCTATAAGTCGGTTTAATCTGATCACAACGAGGAGAAAAGCCATGCCCCAGCCCAATGCACTGACTCGCTACCGCTGCTATGAGATCTTTTCCCAGTCAACCGGTGTCGAAATCCGTGAAGCAGCCAAAACCCATGAGGACAATGGGCAGATCGTGGAGCGCGCCGGGCGGGTTCAACTCCGTTTTTTTAAGCTGGCTCCCAAGACAAAGGCGGATGAAGTAACCCAGATCCGTTTTATCTGCGAACCGGACGAGGCGTTCGGTCTGGCGCTCATGATCGGCCAAGTGGCCGCCTCCTCTGCCCCCTGCAAGGAAAAACTCTCGCCCCACAAGTTCCTGGCAGGTGAACAGGAGACGGTCACGACCTTGTCCGTGGAAAAGTGGGAGCGGGGCGGCAAGAGCGGCTATGCCCTGACGGTCGGTCGTGGCAAGGACTTCATCAGCGTGCCGGTACCGCTTGGGAAGTTTCTCTTCGCGGCGGAATTTCTCAGGGCATTGGCCACGGAGCAATGCTGGGTGGAACGGGTGGAGAAGAAACACTAAAACCACGTAGCGTGAAAAGCAAAAAGGCAAATTATTTCTCTCACTCGCTCACTCCGTTCGCTAAAGCTCACAGCCACAAGTAGGCGTTTCTAAACGAGGGCACAGAGAAAGTCACTACGGCGCACCACAAAAAGCCCGATGATTTTCAAAAAAGATGTAATTCAGGTTTGTAGCTTTTCTCCGTGAGCTCTGTGCGCTCTGTGAGAGACCGCTTTTGACGTTTTATTACGAGACCATCCCACATACGTATGTCGATTCCCAAACGCTACAATGCATTTTCCGACGAACTGAAGCGCCGCTTCGGCTGCAAGGTACAACGAATATCTGTTGATGCCGGTTTTACCTGTCCCAACCGTGATGGTACGCTTGACACGGAGGGGTGTATCTTTTGTGGCGGCAATGGTTCCGGTTCCCATGGCATCCGGCGTGAACTCTCCGTTACGGCACAGATCGAGGACGGTCGTGAGGTCATGGCCCGCAAGTACCGGGCTGAAAAATTCATCGCCTATTTCCAGGCGTTCTCCACTACCTATGCACCTGTGGCAACCCTGCGGCCGCTCTACCAAGAGGCGCTTGCCGTTCCCGGCGTGGTCGGTCTTATCGTTGCCACCCGTCCTGATTGCCTTCCCGATAATGTCCTCGATTACCTTTCGGAACTCTCTCGCCAAACCTACCTCTGGCTGGAAATCGGCTTGCAATCGATCCATGACAAGAGCCTTACATTCATCAACCGCCGGCACGATTATGCCTGTTTCGTAGCTGCCGTGGAACGCGCCAAGGCCCGTAACGTCCGAGTTTGTGCCCATGTGATCCTCGGCTTGCCGGGTGAGACGCGGGCAGAGATGCTGGCCATGGCAGGCGAACTGAACCGGCTTGGCGTGGACGGTGTCAAGCTGCACCTGCTTCACGTGATGAAGGGGACGCGTCTGGCCGAGCTGTATGATAAGGGAAATGTGGAAATGCTGGGGAGGGACGAATATGCCGGGTTGGTGTGCGATTTCCTGGAACTGCTTGAACCGCGTATCCTGATCCACCGCCTGACTGGCGATGGCGGCCATGACAATTTGGTAGCGCCGCTCTGGTCACTCAAAAAGTTCGAACTGCTCAATCTGGTCGACGGCGAACTGGCGCGGCGTGGGACACGACAGGGGACAAAGGCCCCGTCGCACGCTACGAAATAAAGAGACTATTCCTCCTTATGCGCCAACTTCTTGTTGAGCGTCGGCCGCGAGATGCCGAGAAGCTCGGCCGCCAAGGCCTTATTCCCCTCCGTGATACGCAACGCCTCATCAATAAGCATCTGCTCGACCACGCTTATGGAAGGAAATTCCCGGTAATTTACCTGCATCCTGAAGTCCCTGTCACGGAAGATGCGCAGATTCCCCTGATTGGGTGAATCCCCTGAATTGATCCCCAGGAAATCCTGCAATGTCAGGGTAGCAGAATCGTGCGAGGTTACCGCATGGTGCACCAGATTCATGAGTTCGCGCACGTTGCCGGGAAAATCATATTCCATCAGGGCTTGGCGCGCCTCGGCGCTAACGGTGGGAACGGCGCGGTCTGAATCCTTGGCTGCCCTGTGCAAAAAATGGTCGAGGAGCACGGGGATATCCTCACGCCGTTCGCGCAGGGGGGGGATATGGATGTGATGACCGCGCAGGCGATGGTACAGATCGCGCCTGAACTGCCCCTGTTCAAGCAGGACATCGAAGTCGCAGTTGGATGCGGCGATAATACGGGCATCGCTCTTGATCAGGGCGTCCGAACCGAGCCGGTAATATTCCCGCTCCTGCAACAGCCTGAGCAGTTTGACCTGCGACTCGCCTCCCATATCGCCGATTTCGTCCAGGAACAGTGTTCCGCCCTGAGCCTTGGCGATAAGCCCCTCGCGGGGCTCCAGGGCTCCCGTAAAGGCCCCTTTTTTGTGTCCGAAAAGCGTGTCGTCGAACATCAGTTCGCTCAGCCCGGCGACGTTCAGCGGAACAAAGGCCCCCTTGAGGCCGCTGGCGCGATGTATGGCCCGGGCGATCAACTCCTTCCCGACCCCGGTCTCACCGGTTATCAGGACAGGATTGTACGATCCCCTCATGGTTTCGACGATCTTGAAGATGGCCTGCATGCGCGGATTGATGGTCAGGATGCTATCGAATATCTCCGGCCGGTTTAACGAGTCTCCCATCAGGTATTGCTTGAGACGTCGGTTCTGGTTGGCCAATTCGCCGATCTGATATGCCTTGTTGAGACTTGAGAGAAGCCGGTTGGCGTCGATCGGTTTGGTGATATAGTCGAAAGCCCCCTGTTTTATGCAGCCGACAACGGTTTGCAGGTCGCTGACCGCAGTCATGATGATCACCGGGATATGGGGATAACGTTGGACAACGATCGGCAAGAGGTCGGCACCGGTCATTCCGGGCATGATCCAGTCCATGAGGAGTACGCCGATTCCGCCTCGCTCCAGGTTTTTCAGAAGATCACTGCTTGTATTCAGGGTGACGACATCCGAGATGTCATTGGAAAGAAGCATCAGACGTACTTCATTCAGAAAATCGGCGTCATCATCCACCACCAGAATGGTCTGTTCGTGTTCCAAAACAGTTGCCTCGATCATATTCATCCCTCAGGACGCCCACGCCATCTGCCGTGTCTTCATGCGCCACTTATCATAAACGTTGTGTAATACTATCGTTGTTGTCCAATTATATCAACCCAAACGTTGTCAAAATTTTTAATAAATTGTTTATAATACAGCGTCAAGCAGCTCTCCCTGGGTTCTCGTGCCGTAGAGGGCAAAGCGGTTCTACAGTCATGTCGCTTTTGTGGGAGAGGTCAGAATGGCTCGGTGGCAGTTTTAACATGCTTTGCACGACGTAAAAAGGCTGCCCCGGTTTATTGGACAGCCTTTCACTTGTCATGGTTCCGGATGTGGTGGTTTAGAATAAGGGGCGCTGAAAATCTTTGTGATCCGGATGCACACAATAGGAAATGTCATTGCCCGAAGGCAATGAATATTTGCATTGTGCATTGTTAGCCAAACATTGAGAAAATTTGTCCGTTGCCCGCTTGGTGTGACATTCGATTACACATGGTTCGCTGCCAAAATCGACTGATGCCATACGATTAACCTCGCTCTTGTTTATGGTTTAAGCCGCTTTATGCTTCTGAACTCCCGCTTCGTGGATAGAAGCAAAATAGTTCATGGCATCACGCATGAAATGCGAGACGTTCGTATGGGTTTTTATCAGGATGTCGTCAAGATGTTTGCGCTCCTCCTCACTTATTCTCATGGAGATGACGTTGTAGCGTGGGTTTTCTTTTCTGAGTCTGGCCATTTTGGTATTCCTCCTGGTGTATTTATTTATGCAGCGTTGTTTCCGGATATCTTGTCCTTGTGCAAAAGGTTTTCCTTAAAGGTGCCGGGTACCATAAGCAAAATCAGCCCCGGCCCAAAAGGAGATATATAGTCACTACCAACAAACGTGCCAAAAAAGAGTCTGTTGGGCATGTGTTGTAACCTGTTGATTGTGCTTTGATATTTGATTAAGGGCGGGGAGGCGCGGAGAAGAGGCTTGTGAAGTATGTCGTAATTGTTTACTCAAATGTCAAAAAAAATTACAGGCAGGCAAGGATATTTTGGAAAAAGGGGGTGCTTTAGCCGACATAAGCGGTGTGTCATCTGACAAATAATTTGCCCCGACATTATCTGTTGAGGGTTCTGAATCTCAGGCAGTAGTTACCATGACAGTAAGCAAAAAACATAAGCCTTGGCCCCTCTCGGTAACGAGTTCCGTTACACAGGAAGGGCCAAGGCTATTATCCAGCAAATATAGCTGGTTACGTATTGGCGGAAGAGGTAGGATTCGAACCCACGTAACTTTCGTTAAACGGTTTTCAAGACCGCCGCCTTCAACCACTCGGCCACTCTTCCAGAATCTGATTCCCTGTTTCTATACCACAATCATCTCAAAAATTCAAAGAAAGCCTTCAAAGGCCTTCCCTGCGCGAGATTCGCTCCATACCGCCCATATAGGGGCGCAATACCTGCGGCACAATCACCGAGCCATCCTCTTGCTGGAAGTTCTCCAGGACGGCCACTACCGTTCTGCCGACGGCCAGCCCCGAGCCATTGAGGGTGTGGACGAACTCCGGTTTTGCCTTTTCATCCTCGCGGAAGCGTATACCGGCCCGGCGGGCCTGGAAGTCGCCGAAGGTGCTGCACGAGGATATCTCGCGATAGCAACTCTGGCCCGGCAGCCAGACCTCGATGTCATAGGTCTTGGCGGCAGAAAAGCCGATATCTCCGCTGCACAGTGCCATTACCCGGTAGGGGATTTCCAGCAGTTGCAGGACCTGTTCGGCGTCGGCGGTGAGTTTCTCCAGCTCGGCATCCGATTCCGACGGGTGGGCAAATTTGACCAGTTCCACCTTGTTGAACTGGTGCTGTCGGATCAACCCGCGGGTGTCCTTGCCGTAGGAACCGGCTTCGCGACGGAAACAAGGGGTATATGCGGTGTAACGGATGGGCAGGTCGGAGCGCTTGAGGATCTCCCCCCGATGGATATTGGTTACCGGCACCTCGGCGGTGGGGATAAGGTAAAACTCCGGGTCCGCAATCCTGAACAGGTCTTCCTCGAACTTGGGGAGTTGGCCGGTGGCGGTCATGCTCTCGCGGTTGACCATGAAGGGGGGCAGCATCTCCTCATAGCCATGTTTTCCGGTGTGCAGGTCAAGCATAAAGTTGATCAGCGCACGTTCCAGCCTGGCCCCTGCGCCGCGATAGAGGGCAAAGCGTGCCCCGGTGATCTTGGCGGCCCGCTCGAAATCCAGGATGCCCAGCTCCTCGCCGATCTCCCAATGAGGCTTGGCAGCGAACGGGAACTGATGCGGGGTGCCCCAGGTCCTGATCTCCACATTATCGTTTTCGGATCGCCCCGGTGGCGTGGTGGGATGTGGCAGGTTGGGCACCGTCAGGAGAAACCCCTGTAACTCCTCGTCAACCTGTTTGAGCTCTTCATCCATCCTCTTGATGCGCTGGGATACCTCGCGCATCTCCAGGATCTTGTCCTGGGCCTGGCTCTTGTCCTTGATGCGGCTGATCTCTTCCGAGACGCTGTTCCTCAACGCCTTGAGCGATTCGCTGTCGCGCAGCAGCGTCCGCCGGCGTTCATCCAGTTCGCGGAATCCGTCCAGGTATGCTGTTCCGCCGCGCGTGGCCAGACGACGTTCGGCCTCGTCCAGGTTTTCGCGAATGTATCTCATGTCGAGCATCTGAATACACCTTTATTTTTATTGGCCAAGAGTGTTATTAACTAGCATCGGAACCACCCTTCCGTCAATGCAAAAGAGCCTTGAGAAACCGTTACGGGTATGTCATGAAGATCCTCCTTACAACGCTGCACGCCAAATACTCACACGCCTCGCTGGCCCTTCCCTGCCTGGCGGCCTGTTGCCGCGACATACCGGGCGTTACCGTGGTCATCCGGGAGTGGACCGTTAACGAACCGGCCGAACATCTCCTTCGACAGATAATGGCTGAACAGGCCGACCTGGTGGCATTCTCCTGCTACATCTGGAACATCGAAAAGACGTTGCGCATCGCCTCGGACATAAAGAAGATTGCTGCGGATACGCTCATCGCCCTGGGCGGCCCTGAAGCATCCTTCGGCGTCTTTGAGCTGATGCACGCCAATCCGGCCGTTGATTATGTTGTCAAGGGGGAGGGGGAGGCTGTTTTTCGTCGCCTGGTTGAGACGCTGTTACGCCAGGGAAGCGCAGGGGACCTTGGCTGCGAGCCTGCGGGAGAGGTTGCCTTCGACAGTATCGACAATCTCTTTTTCCGTGATGGCACCGACATTGCCGGTGGGCAACTCACCAGGGAATACGTGCCCCTGGATACGATCCCCTCACCCTTCGAGGCGGGGCTGGTGGATCTGGAAAGGGCGCTGGTCTACTACGAGACCTCCCGCGGCTGCCCCTTCTCCTGCGCCTTTTGCCTCTCCTCCGTGGAAGGACAGGTGCGCTCCTTTTCCGCCGAGCGCATCAGCAGCGACCTGTTGTTGCTGATGGGACAGAACGTCTCCCATATAAAACTGGTGGACCGCACCTTCAATTACGACGCGCAACGGGCCAACCGGATATGGCAACTCATCCTGGACCACAATCGGGGGAGCCATTTCCATTTCGAGATCGCCGCCGACCTGTTGACCGAAGATAACCTGGCCTTGCTCACGCGGGTCCCGGAAAAGACCTTCCGCTTCGAGATCGGTATCCAGTCGGCTTCGGAGGAAACCCTGGCACAGGTCGGAAGGACGGGCAGCCTGCCCCGCGTCTATGCCAATGTTCGCCGCTTGCGCAACGAAACGCAGATCGAACTGCACCTGGACCTGGTGGCCGGATTACCGGGTGAGGATTACGCCGGTTTCCTGGACTCCTTGCAGCAGGTTGCCAGCCTTGATCCCCACGAGATCCAGATCGAGCCGCTCAAGGTGCTCAAGGGTTCCCCCATGCGGGAGATTGCCCGGCAAGAGGCGTACCGCTTCTCGGATTTCCCCCCCTATACGGTCCTGGCCACCCCCTGGCTTTCCTTCGTGGAGATCGGCCGCATCGAGACCATCGGGCGGCTGCTGGATCTGTTTTACAACCATGGTGGCTTCGTTGCCTCGCTTCGCTACCTGCAACGTGAACGGGAGTTTGCCCGTCTGTTCGACCAGATGGCCCGCCAGGCGGGTACGGAAAACCTCTCCGGTTTCTCCATCCGCCGTGCCTACGAATTGTTTGCCCGATTGGCGGGGCCGCTGGTCGAGGAGACGGACCGACCTTTGTTTCACGAGATTCTGTTTTTCGACTACTGCCGGAGCGAGATGCCGCGGATGGGCAAGCTGCCTGATTTTGCCGAGAACCGTCACCGGGACTGCGCCTGGCCTGGACGTGGGGAGTTGCCACCCGATCTGGATATGCCCGCCGGTTGCCGGATCAAGGCGTTTCGTTTTACCTTTTCGCGGGATTTCCGGAGCGAGCCCTGGGGCGAGGGACCGGCGTCCGTGACATTCGTCTATGCATCGGCAGCGGGGCAGGGGCTGCGGGTTGTCGTGGTGTGAAGAATTTCGGGTCGGCCCCTTTTTGCGGTCACTGGTAAAGGTGATAGTATTTATTTACCGATTTACTGAACTTAATTCACCGGTACTGGCGATACATCATGAAAGACCTTTATACGCTGGTTACCATAGCGGATGGGCAGAAAGACTGTGACGCAATCATGGAAATTCTGCAGAATATTCACGGCGGCAGGCTGAAAGACGATCTGAAACTGTTGAATTTCATACGCGAGGTGCCGGTAAGTTTTAGCGCAAGGCTGAAAAATGTGGCACGGGATCGGGTCGAACTGACGGTTCACGAGAGCCAGGCCGTGATCATGAAACATGACAAGTATACCCTGATCAGGAGTTCACATTTTCCAAATGATTACGGCGTGCACGCCTTTGTCGTCCTAGCGAATCCCGCCACCTGCACGGCGGTTCTCGTGCGGTTCGCCTATGTGCAGATTCGGGCGGATCGGAGAAACGCGGTACGGGTCGAGGTCCATGAAAGGATTGTCGGGACCTTTTCCGGGCAGTCCGGAACTGTTTCGGGCGAGTTGGCCGATATTTCCCTGGGTGGATTATCCATCAAGGCAAAGGGCAAGCTTGATGCGGGTATCGAGGATACGGGCACCTTTTTCTGCACGCTTCCGACCGGACAGCTTGACGTGCCTGCCCGGATCTTGAAGATTGTTGAGGATGACGAATGGCAACGGATTGTCTTTGTTATCGATGCCCAGAAAAAGATGGAAACCCTCATTTCACAGTTTACCTTCAATGAGCAGGTCGAAATCATCAAGGAGTTGAAGGAGCATCTATAGTCGGGTGCTCAGAGCACCTCTCCGTTTATCTTCTTCAGTACATCAGATAGCGTGTACGCATGTTGGCGAAGCGTTTCAACCCATCATTCCACTTTCCGGCAACCTCTGCCGGGCTTTTTCCTTCCCGTGTCAACAGATCCCAACTGCCGGTAGACCCCACCTCGGTGGCAAATCCTTCGTAGGCTTTGAATCGTTGCGGATAGAGTCGGTAAAACACCTGTACCAGATGCAAGCCGGCCAGGACCGGATCGAGGCGATCGCGCTCAATAGCCGAGACGCACACGCCGGAGCAGGTTTTCCCCTGATAAGGCTGCCCGGGGGTTGTGGGTACGAAACGGCAGGGCACGAAGCGGATGCCGGGAATATGGCGCGCCTCCAGGTCACGGGCCACGGCAGGGCCATCTACCCACGGCGCGCCGAACATCTGGAAGGGACGTTCCGTCCCACGTCCCACCGAAAGGGTGGTTGTCTCGATGATGCCCAGGCCGGGGTAAAGAACGGCCGAGGTGAGGTTCTTCATGTTGGGGGAGGGGTTGATCCAGGTCAGTCCGGTGTCGTCGTAGTACATGGAGCGCTGCCAGCCGGACATGGGCACGACTCGCAGATCGCAGTTGATGCCGAATTCGGTGTTGAACATCCGGGCCAGTTCCCCCACGGTCATGCCATGGCGGGTGGGGATGGGATGGATACTGGTCAGTTCCCGGCAGCCGTCTTTAGGTGATCCTCCCCTTTGGAAAAGGGGGGTCGGGGGGGATTTACCTTGAGGATTTTCCGGCACGGCCCCCTCCACCTTTACCCCGCCGATGGGGTTGGGGCGGTCCAGGACGACAAAGGGGATGCCCGCCTTCCGTGCGGCGGACATGGCCAGCGAGAGGGTGCCGATATAGGTGTAGAAGCGGGTCCCGATGCTCTGGATATCGAAAACCAGAACATCCAGGCCGGCCAGCATCTCAGACGTGGGGCGGCATGTGGTGCCGTACAGGCTGTTGATGGGGATGCCGCTCTTTCGGTCGATTGCCGGCCCCACCTTTTCGTCGTCCTCGCCGCGGATGCCGTGTTCAGGGCTGAACAGGGCGACCAGCCTGATACCGGGGGCGTGGTTGAGGATGTCGATGGTGCTTTTGCCCGAGGCGCTACGCCCGGTATGATTGGTGATCAGGCCGACCCGCTTGCCTTGCAGGATGTCGAAATTGCGGGCGGCGAGAACGTCGATGCCGGGCAGGACCGCGGCCTGGGCAGGTGAGAGGCCGAGAATGGACGTGAACAGACAGGTCACGGCATAAAAACGGATCAGTGCAAGGCAGCGCAGTGCCCCTGCGTTAGAAAACAGGCGGCTCATGCCACTCCACCGGCTCCATGGCTACCTGCGTCCCCAATTCGGCCAGCAATTCGTCCATATCCTGCTCGAATCCTGGCATGATGACGATGCGGATAATCCCGTTCATGTTGTCAACGGTGGTCATGACGTTCATCCCCTCGTATGCCTCCAGGATGAACTTGAGATAGACCATGTCACGACGGGCAACTTTGAAATAGCGATTGATCATGAAAATCCAACTTGAACAAGGATAAATACAAAAGCGGTCTCTCACAAAGCACACAAAGTTCACGGAGAAAAAATGGTAACCATATTGTTTTCGACATTCTCCGTGTGCTTTGTGAGCTTTAGCGAACGGAGTGAGCGAGTGAGAGTCATGCTTTTTTACGACACCTGTTCTCCCTGGATCGCCACCTTACCCGCCCTGCCGGGTAGTTCCCCCATTGACAGCCGGCAGGCAGGCGCCCCGCCGATTCCTCCGACCGCCTCCCCCAGGGTGATGCAACGGATACCGTCGGCTGCCAGGCGTTCCAGCAGGCGCATGAAGGAGGCGCGAATGGCACACCCCTCCAGCTCGGCGTGGATGGTCAGTACGTTGAGTCCTGCCTTCAGATTGTTCAGGTAGTAGTCGTGGATGTTCTCGGGGGTGATGCCGTTCTCTCCCAGGATCTCATCGGCTGTAGGGAGGGTGGTGGGGATCTGCAGGGTCCTGAATCGGCGGCCATCCATGACCGGATAGAACGGGTGGGTACCCCGGCCGTCGCTACAATAGGAAAGACCCATGGCATCCTGCACCTCCAGGGAGTCGGGCGACACCGTCCACCCCGGCGCGGCCGTGGTCACGGCCCGGTGACCAAAGATCTCCTCGAACAAGGCGCTGGCCCTGCCCAATTCCAGGGCGGTCAGGTGCTTGGGAAACCAGGGGAGGTAGTCGTGCCACTTGACATGGTCCCAACAGTGGATGCCGACCTCATGCCCCTGGCGCTCGGTATTGCGAAGCACATCGGGGAATGATGAGGCGATCATGGGGGCAGGCAGGAGCGTGCCGTAGAGCATGGTCTTCAAGCCATAAGCGGCCGGGGCCTTGGTGCGCAGCATCTTTTTCAGGAATCCCTTGCGGGTGAAGATGCGGCGGATGGCCTTGCCCGAATTGTCCGGTCCCATGGAAAAGTAGAAGGTGGCCTGTGCGCCGAAACGCTGCATATCCTCTAAAAGGTGCGGCACGCCGTTCCGGGTACCGGCATGGGTATCAACGTCAACCTTTAATGCAACGATCTTTTCTGCCATAAGCCGTTTTTTCCCCGCGGATTTCGATTGCTCCGAAGTTTATCAAGCTTTGTCCGCTGTGTACAACCCAAATGTGTGCCGCCACCTGAATACCCTCTCCTTGATATGTTCTTGATACTTCGGCCGACCATCTTGATACCTTCTTGATATCGCCGGTGGTAGATTAAAATCAGTAACACGCTACGGTAATCTTGATGTTGTCGTCATTCAGGCCATGTCTTGCGACACCGCTATGGAGGAATATATGGAGTCGACAAACGGCCCTGAAAAAAGCGGCATTCTTCAAAAACTCACCCGCGCCATATTCGGTGCACCGAAGCAACTGAAAGACACTCACCTGTTCCACAAGATGGCCCTGATTCCGGTCCTGGCCTGGGTCGGGCTGGGGGCCGACGGCCTCTCCTCCTCAGCTTACGGTCCCGAAGAGGCCTTCCGCGCCTTGGGCACCCACACCTATCTAGCCGTCTTCCTCGGCTTGGGAACGGCCCTGACCGTTTTCATCATCTCTTACGCCTATTCCCGCATCATCGAACACTTTCCCCACGGCGGCGGCGGCTACATCGTGGCCACCCACATACTGGGGGAAAAGGCTGGCGTGGTCTCGGGCAGCGCACTGCTGGTGGACTACGTCCTGACCATCACCGTCTCCATTGCGGCCTGTGTGGATGCCATGTTCAGTTACGTTCCGCAGCATTTCCATCACTACAAGGTGCCATTCGCCTGTTTTCTGGCCGTGATGCTGATCATCCTCAACATCCGGGGGGTCAAGGAATCCATCACGGTGCTGGCGCCCATCTTCGCCGTATTCGTCATCACTCACCTCGTGATGCTGGTTGACGGCGTCCTTGTCCATACCGACCGCATTGTACCGCTGGCCGGAGACTTCAGAACCGGCCTCAGCCATGACCTCTCCACCATAGGTGTCTTCGGTATCCTGATGCTCTTCCTACGGGCTTACTCCCTGGGGGGCGGTACCTATACCGGGATCGAGGCGGTCTCCAACGGCATGCAGATCATGCGTGAACCCAGGGTGCAGACCGGCAAGCGGACCATGATCTATATGGCCACCTCCCTGGCCTTCACCGCCGGGGTGCTCTTCCTCTGCTACGCCCTGATCGGCATCAAACCGGTGGAGGGGAAGACCCTCAACGCGGTCCTGGCCGATGGACTCTTTTCCCACTGGCCGTTGGGGAACGTGATGGCCTTCGTTACCGTCTTTTCCGAGGGAGCGCTTCTGCTCGTTGCCGCTCAGACCGGTTTCGTGGACGGACCCCGGGTCATGTCGAACATGGCGATCGACTCCTGGTTCCCTCACCGCTTCGCGGCCTTGTCGGTGCGTCTCACCATGCGCAACGGTATCCTGCTGATGGGTATCTCCGCCATTGCCTTGTTGTTCTATACCGGCGGATCGGTCTCGGCCCTGGTGGTCATGTACTCCATTAACGTATTCGTCACCTTTTCCCTGTCGCAACTGGGAATGTCCAAGTTCTTCATCCAGCGCCGAAAAGAAGACCCCCAGTGGATTCAACATCTCTCGGTCCACCTTGTGGGCTTGGCGCTGTGCGTCACCATCCTGGTCATAACGACCATCGAAAAATTTGCCGAGGGTGGTTGGATGACCCTGTTGATCACCTCGGTGGTAATCGGGCTCTGCTACCTGATCAAGGGCCATTACTTGAAGGTACGCCAGGGGATGTCGGACCTGGACAAGACCCTGCTGGACGTGCCGGTCATGTCCCACGGAGAGCCGCCGGCCATCGACAGGAACATGCCGACCGCCATCCAGATGGTTTCCGGCTACAGCGGATTCGGGGTTCACACCCTCTTTTCGATCATGACCACCTTTCCCAAAACCTACCGGAACATTATCTTTGTTTCGGTGGCTATGATCGATTCCGGCTCGTTCAAGGGTGCCGAAGAGATTGAGGCGTTGGAGGAATCGGTAAAAAACGGACTGGAAAAATATGTGGCCATGGCCCACAAACTTGGCTTCGCTGCCGAATACCGGACCGCGCTGGCCACGGACGTGGTGGAGAGCGCCGTGGAACTTTGCAAGCAGACCGCCGAGGAGTTTCCCCGTTCAACGGTATTCACCGGCCAGATCACGTTCCGGCTGGAGAAGTTCTATCACCGGCTGCTGCATAACGAGACCGCGTTCGCCATCCAGCGCCGCCTGCAATGGGACGGCCTGACCACGGTCATCATGCCGATCAGGGTCAGGACCTGACCTGTCCCGTGTTGTAATTGGCCATGGTTCTGCCTAACTACGCATAACCATGGCCAGCTACACCCCCCGTCTTGATACATTATTGACATTCTTCCCCCTCATTTTGACACCCGTTTTACGTCTCCCCTGCTATCTTCAAGTCATTGAATGCATATCAGCAGGCAAGGACCCCTGACATGAAAATCTACCTGTTCGACCCTGAAACCCGTGTCTATCTCGGAGAGGATTTCGCTGATGAGGCGCCGATGGAGAAGGGCACCTTTGTGATTCCACCCGGCGCGACGACGATTGCACCGCCAGAGGGGGGACGGGGACACGTTATGGTCTTCGATGTCGAAGCGCAGTGTTGGGAAGTCCGCTCACAGTGGGAACAGGAACATACATCCGGATCATCAAGCAGGGGCGGCATAAATCCGGGGTGTGGCGACGACACCTGTGAGATCAGGTCGCGGAACCACGGGCAGTGATTTCCGGGTGCTCTCCCGTGGTTCATATCTCAACCTCGTAAAACTCACAATGGTACTTTCATCATGGAACTTTCCTGTGCTGAAGTGTCATCTGCCGGACCGGCAGGTGAAAACAACAAAGATGCCGTTGGCTTCTGGCAGCCGACCGGCTATGAACTCCAGCCGGGGCAGACCCTCGATGACCGTTTTCTTATCACCGAGATCATCACCCGCAGTGGCATGGCGACTATTTTCAAGGCGACCGACCTGCTCACCAAACAGGATGTGGCACTCAAAGTGCCATTCATGCAATTTGAGAGCAGCCCCAGTTTCTTTACGCGCTTTGCTCGGGAGGGACAGATTGGGGAAAAGCTCAATCACCCCTACCTGCTGAAATTCATCCCGGTCGAACACCGCAGCCGACCCTACCTCGTGACCGAGTATCTGCGTGGATACACGCTCGCGCACCTGCTGGAAAGCGTCTGTCCCCTGCCGGAAAAAGACGCGCTCAGGCTCGCCAGCCGTATCTGCGAAGCCCTGTCCCATATGCACGAGCGGGGTATTATCCACCGCGATCTCAAGCCGCAGAACATCATGATCTGTTTCGACGGCACCATACGGGTCATGGACTTCGGTATCTCCAAATCAATAGGGAGACGTTTCACCTTCGCCGGTTTCACGCCAGCAATGGGGACCCCCAAATACATGGCCCCCGAACAGGTCAAGGGAAAGCGCGGCGATGAACGAACCGACATCTACAGCCTGGGCGTGATGCTGTATGAGATGGTTGTCGGAACGCTTCCCTTTACGAATAATAACGAGGAGATGTTTGTGGCCATGAACGCCCGGGTAACCGGCGATCCGGAGGCCCCGCGCAAGCTGAATCGCGAACTGTCGGAACAGCTTGAGGAGATCATCCTCCATGCAATGGAACGGGACCCAAGAAAGAGGTATTCATCTGCTATCGCAATAAAAGCGGAACTGGATTATCCGGAAGAGGTGCAGCTTGTCGGCCGCTGCCGCCGGTTGCAGAGGCCAACCCCGTGGAAGCGGCACCTGAAGAACGTACTCTTGATGGGGTCTGTCCTTACGACAATCGGTTTTGGCCTCGTACAACTTATCTTGCTGGTCATGCGTCGCGGTCCTTAAAGCGCCGGAGAAGTGCCTATGCTGGGACCTTGTTGGGTGCCATTCAGAACATAAATTTTGATACCTTCTTGACGCGCTTACCCCCCATTTTGACACCCAATTTATGCCGCCCCTGCTACCCTTTGATCATGGAAAGAAGAGTGGTCAACACGGGGGAGCCAACCAATGAAAGCCTATCTGTTCAACAACGAAAACGGCCTGTACCAGGGTGAAACATTTGAAGAAGCTGATATGCTTGTCAATGAGGACGGCATCACGCCAATTCCGCCTCCCGACTATGAACATGGCCAGGTGCCGGTATTTGACCGGCAAAAGAAGCAATGGGTCGTGATCCCGGTTACGACAGCCCGCCAGCTTCTCAATCCCGGAGCAGATACCACAACGGAGACACATCGATGAACACATACGAATGGTTGCAAATCATCATCTATTTTGTTGTGCTGCTGGCCCTGATCAAGCCGCTAGGCACCTTCATGGCCAAGGTGTTTCAAGGCGAGCGGACCTTTCTGTCTCCCGTGTTCGTCCCTTGCGAAAACTTGCTCTACACCATCTGCGGGGTGAACAAGGACGAAGAGATGGGTTGGAAGCGCTACGCATGGTCCATGCTCCTCTTCAACCTGGTGCTCTTGGTGTCGCTCTTTGCCATCCTGATGATGCAGCACCTGTTGCCACTGAATCCCCAGAAGCTGCCGGCCTTTACCTGGCAACTGGCGCTCAACACGGCGGTCAGTTTCGTCACCAATACCAACTGGCAGGCCTATGCGGGAGAACAGGCTGCAAGCTATTTCACCCAGATGGTCGGGCTCGCGGTGCATAACTTCGTTTCCGCTGCCACTGGTATAGCGATTGCGATAGCCGTGATCCGCGGCTTTGTGCGGCGCAAGACCTCAATGCTGGGCAACTTCTGGGTCGATATGACCCGCTGTACCCTCTATATCCTGCTGCCGATCTCCATCATCCTCTCGCTTGCCCTGGTCTCCCAGGGGGTGATCCAGAACTTCAGCGCCTACAAGACCGTTCCGCTCGTGCAGGAGACCAGCTACGACAAGCCAAAAATGGACGACAAGGGTAATCCCATCAAGGATGCAAAAGGGAATCCCGTAACCGAAAACATCAAGGTTAAAGAGGTCCAGATCCCCATGGGGCCGGTCGCCTCCCAGGAGGTGATCAAGGAGCTGGGAACCAACGGCGGCGGCTTCTTCAACGCCAACTCGGCCCATCCCTTTGAGAACCCGACACCGCTCTCCAATTTTATCGAGATCCTCCTTATCCTGCTCATCCCCGGCGCCCTGACCTATACCTTCGGCGTCATGGCGGGCAACACCCGCCAGGGGTGGACCCTGCTGGGGGTAATGCTGCTGATGCTGATTGTTGCATTCGGCGTCCTGCAGTGGGCCGAGGCCAGCGGTAATCCCCTGGTGGCCAAGCTCGGCGTACAGGGGGCCAACCTGGAAGGGAAGGATGTGCGCTTCGGCCTGGCCGGAAGCAACCTCTTTACCGTCTCCACCACCGGCACCTCCTGCGGCGCGGTCAACACCATGCACGACTCCCTCACCCCCATCGGCGGCATGATGCCACTTTCCCTGATCCTGCTGGGCGAGATCATCTTCGGCGGGGTCGGTTCCGGGCTCTACACCATGCTGGCCTTCGCGATCATAGCTGTCTTTGTCTCCGGGCTGATGATCGGCCGGACCCCGGAATACCTGGGCAAGAAGATCGAGGTAGCGGAGATGTGGATGTCGATCCTGACGATCCTGACCGCCGGGATCGCGGTCCTGATATTTTCGGGCATCGCGTTCCTCGTCCCCTCCGCGGTGGCGTCCATGTCCAACCCCGGCGCCCACGGGCTGTCCGAGGTGCTGTACGCCATGGCCTCCATGGCCAACAACAACGGCAGCGCCTTTGCCGGCCTGAACGCCAACGTGAATTTCTATAACCTGTTCGGCTCTCTGGCCATGATCCTAGGACGTTATGTCCCGGCCATCGCGGTGCTGGCCATGGCCGGTTCCCTGGCGGAAAAGAAGTACGTCCCCCCCAGCCTGGGGACATTGCCCACCGACAAGGTGCCGTTTGCCCTTTGGCTGACCCTGGTCATCCTGATTATCGGCGCCCTGACCTTTTTCCCGGCCCTGGCCCTGGGACCGATTGTCGAACACCTGACCATGCTGGGAGGTAACTAAATCATGTCCAAACACATCCAACAGCCGCGATCGGCCTTTGATAGAGAACTCATCAGCGGATCCCTGGCCGCCTCCCTGAAAAAACTCGATCCCCGCGCCCTGTGGCGCAACCCGGTCATGTTGTGTGTGGAGATCGCCAGCGTCATCACCCTGGTGACCTTCGCCATGTCCCTCACCGGCGCCAACAAGGAACCGGCCTGGTTTACCGGGACCGTATCCGTATGGCTCTGGCTGACGGTCATCTTCGCCACTTTTGCCGAGGCTCTGGCCGAAGGACGGGGCAAGGCCCGGGCCGCCAGCTTGCGAAAGTCACGGACAGATGTGACCGCCAAACTCCTCGCCAAACCCGATTTCAAGAGCGCCTTCACAACCGTAGGTGCCAGCCAGCTCCACAAGGGAGACCTGATCCTGGTGGAGGCGAATGAGATGATCGCCGGCGACGGCGACGTGGTGGCGGGCGCGGCCCTGGTCAACGAGTCGGCGGTGACCGGCGAGTCGGCCCCGGTGATCCGCGAATCGGGCGGCGACCGGAGCGCTGTCACCGGCGGCACCACGGTCATTTCCAGCAGCATCATCGTCCGGATTACCGCCAACCCCGGAGAGACCTTCCTGGACCGGATGATCGGCCTGATCGAGGGGGCCAAGCGGCGCAAGACCCCCAACGAGATTGCCCTGGAGGTGCTGCTGATTGCCCTGACCGTGGTGTTCCTGCTGGTATGCGCCAACATCAGCCCGCTCTCCATCTATAGCGTCAAGGCCGCCGGCCAGGGCACGCCGGTGTCGCTTACCATCCTGGTGGCCCTGTTTGTCTGTCTTGCCCCTACCACCATAGCTGCCCTGCTGCCTGCCATCGGCATCGCCGGCATGGACCGCCTGTTCCAGAAGAACGTCATTGCCCTGTCGGGCCGGGCCATCGAGGCTGCCGGCGACGTGAACGTGTTGCTTCTGGACAAGACCGGCACCATTACCCATGGCAACCGGCAGGCGGTGGCTTTTGTCCCGGTGGGCGGGCATACCGAACAGGAGGTGGCCGAGGCCGCCCTGATGGCCTCCCTGGCCGACGAGACCCCGGAAGGGCGCAGTGTGGTGGAATTGGCGAAACAGAAGTATGGCCTCACCAAGGACGCGCTCCCGGCCGGAGCAGAGATTATCGCGTTCAGCGCCGATACGCGGCTTTCCGGGATCAACGCCGATGGCAAGCAGTACCGCAAGGGTGCCTCCGACTCGACGGTAGCCTTTGTCAAAAACCTTGGAGGAAAGGCGGTCCCCAGTGACCTGGCCGAGGTTGTCGACAGGATCGCCAGGGGTGGTGCAACGCCGCTGGTGGTCAGCCAGGACAGCGAGATTTTCGGTGTCATCAATCTGAAGGATATCGTCAAGAGCGGCATACAGGAGCGTTTCCTGCAACTCCGGAGCATGGGAATAAAGACGGTCATGATCACCGGTGACAACCCGCTCACCGCGGCGGCCATCGCGGCCGAGGCCCAGGTGGACGACTTCCTGGCCCAGGCCAAGCCCGAGGAGAAGCTGCGCCTGATCAAGGAGTACCAGGAGGGTGGCTTCATGGTGGCCATGACCGGCGACGGCACCAACGACGCCCCGGCCCTGGCCCAGGCCGACGTTGCGGTAGCCATGAATACCGGCACCCAGCCGGCCCGCGAGGCGGCCAATATCATCGACCTGGACTCGAACCCCACCAAGCTGCTGGATATCGTGGAGGTGGGCAAGCAGATCCTCATGACCCGCGGCAACCTGACCACCTTCAGCATCTCCAACGACGTGGCCAAGTACTTCGCCATCATTCCGGCCATGATGCTCTCCATCTATCCCCAACTGGGGGTGCTGAACGTGATGCACCTTGCAAGCCCCTACAGCGCCATCCTGTCGGCGGTCATCTTCAACGCGGTCATCATCCCGATGCTGGTGCCGCTGGCTCTGAAAGGTACAAAATTCCGCCCCATGCCGGCTGAAAAGCTGCTGATCCACAACCTGCTCATCTACGGTGTGGGCGGGATTGTTGCGCCGTTTGTGGGGATAAAGGCGATAGATGTGGTGATTGGGATGATGGTGTGATGTATATCGGACTTGTCGGACCAGTCTGACCTGTCCGACAAGTCCGACGAAAACAAAGGAGAAAAACCCATGAAAGACCTGAAATCCGCCATCATGATGCTCATCGCCTTCACCATCATCTGCGGCGGCATCTACCCGGCCGTGGTTACCGGCATTGCTCAAGCCGTATTTCCCAGCCAGGCCAACGGCAGCTTCATCACCGACAAGAGCGGCAAGGAGATCGGCTCCCGCCTGATCGGCCAGCCCTTTGCAGATGCGAAATACTTCTGGCCGCGGCCTTCGGCCACCACTGATTTCGGTTACAATCCCATGGGTTCGGGCGGCTCCAACTCCGGTCCCACCAACCCCGATTACCTCAAGACGGTTGGCGACCGGGTAAAGGCGCTGCGTGACGGCGGTGTGAGCGGCCCGATTCCGGCAGACTTGGTTCAGGCATCGGCCAGCGGGCTCGACCCGCACATCACGCCCGAGTCGGCGCTGCTCCAGCTCCCTCGTGTTGCCAAGGCCCGTGGCGTATCTGAAGCGGCAATAATAATGGCTGTTGCCAAGGCAACCGAGGACCGTCAACTGGGATTTTTGGGGGCGCCACGAGTGAATGTGCTTGTATTGAACCTGGAATTGGATAAACTCCAGCCATGACCGACACCGACGACACACGCCCCTCCCCCGAGGCCATGCTTAAGCTGGCCCAGGCCGAGGCGGCCGAGGCCGAAGAGGACCGGGGCAAGCTCAAGGTCTTTCTCGGCTATGCAGCAGGCGTGGGCAAAACCTACGCCATGCTGGAGGCGGCTCGCCTGCGCAAACGGGAAGGGCGGGACGTGGTGGTGGGGTATGTGGAGTCCCACGGCAGGTCGGAAACCGATGCCCTGCTGGAAGGGTTGGAGGTCGTCCCCCGGCGGGAGATCGACTACCAGGGGGTCGCCCTTCCCGAGATGGACCTGGATGCGGTGCTGGCTCGCAAGCCGCAGATCGCCCTGGTGGACGAACTGGCCCATAGCAACGCGCCCGGTTCGCGCCACGAAAAGCGCTGGCAGGATGTGGATGAACTGCTGGCCGCCGGCATCGACGTCTATACCACGGTCAACATCCAGCACTTCGAGAGCCTGAACGACGTGGTGGCCCAGATCACCGGTGTGGTGGTGCGCGAGACCCTGCCCGACCGGCTGCTGGACACGGCCTTCGAGATCAGGCTGGTGGATATCCCGCCCGAGGATCTGCTGCAACGCCTGAACGAGGGGAAGATCTACATCCCCGATCAGGCCGCCAAGGCGATAGAGAAGTTTTTCAAGCCGGGCAACCTGATGGCCCTGCGGGAGATATCGCTGCGCCGCACCGCCTCACGGGTGGACGACCAGATGCGGGCCTACATGGAGACCCAGTCCATCTCCGGGCCCTGGCCGGCCGCCGAGCGGGTAATGGTCTGTGTCAGCGGCAGCCCCTACAGCGAGAAGCTGATCCGTGCCGCCTGCCGCTTGGCGGAAGAGCTGAAGGCCCAATGGATCACGGTGTATATCGAGACACCGGGCAGCAGCAGGCATGTGCGGGAGAACAGGGAACGGGTCTGGCGCGACCTGCGCCTGGCCGAGAGTCTGGGGGGGCAGGTGGCCACCATCACGGCCACCTCGGTTCCCGATGCCACCATCGACTATGGCGTCAGGCACAACGTGACCAAGATCGTGGTGGGCAAGCCGACCAAGCCGCACTGGCAAGAGTTGCTGCGTCCCCCCATCGTGGATCAGATTATCCGCCACAGTGGCGCGATCGATGTGGTCGTGGTCAGCTTCAACCGGGAGGAACACCCCAAGGGCGCTCTGGAGGTAAATCGGCGCCAACCATTTGAATTCCAAGGCTATGCAGCCGGTCTGATGCTTGTTGCGGTGGCGTCCGCACTCTGCGGCCTCGTCTCCCCGTTCCTCGACCCGACAAATATGGTAATGATCTACCTGCTGGCGGTGGTGCTGGCCGCGGTGCGCCTCGGCCGCAAACCCGCAATCCTGACCGCCTTCGCGGGGGTACTGGCCTTTGACTTCTTCTTCGTACCGCCCAGGCTTACCTTTGCCGTGGCCGATACCCAATATATCATCACCTTCGTGGCCCTGTTCGCCGTGGGGGTAGTGATCAGCACCCTGGTGACACGGGCCCGTGAGCGGGCCGAGGTGATGCGTGTCCGTGAGGTGCAGACCGCCAGCCTGTACTATCTGAGTCGCGACCTGGCCGCTGCCGTGGATATCGACAGCGTCATGAAGGCCGTGGTCAGGAACGTGGAGGAGGCGTTGAACGCCCAGGTGGGCCTGTTTCTGCCCGAAGGGGAGCGGCTTGATCTCATGGCGGCCAGCGAGGGGATGTCCTTGGATATCAAGGAGTTGGCGGTGGCCGACTGGGCCTTCCGCAACCGCCACCCGGCCGGACGCGGCACCGACACGCTTGTATCGGCCGAGTTGATCTGCCTGCCGCTTCAGACCCCGGCCAGTGTGCTGGGTGTCATGGGGGTGTGTCTGGAAAACGACCTGGACTACCGCTCCACCGAGAGCCGCCGCCTGCTGGACGCCTTTGCCACCCAGGCCGCCATGGCCATGGAGCGGGTGCAATTCTCGCGGCAGGCCGAGCAGGCCCAGATCCTCCAGGCCCGGGAAAATCTGGAGCGAGCCCTTTTGAACTCCATCTCCCACGACCTGCGCAGCCCGCTGGCCTCGGTAACCGGCGTGCTCTCCAGCCTTAGGGAGGAGGGGGCGCATCTCAGCGACCATGCCCGCAGTGAACTGCTGGATACCGCCTGTGGCGAGGCCGAGCGTTTGAACCGCTTTGTCGGCAACCTGCTGGACATGACCCGCATCGAAGCCGGCGCGGTCCGGTTGAACCTGGAACCGTGCGACGTGCAGGACCTGGTGGGGTGCGCCCTGGCCGCACTGGAGCCGCGTATCGACAGCCGGGACGTCTCCTTCAGGATGCTGCCGGTCATGCCGCTGGTATCCATGGACCTGGTGCTGATGACCCAGGTGCTGGTCAATCTGGTGGAGAACAGCCTGAAGTACTCGCCGGCAACGACTCCCATCGAGATTACCGCCAGGACCGAGGCGTCTTGGCTCGTGCTGGAGGTGGCGGACCGAGGGCCCGGCGTTCCCGAACACGACTTGAAGCGGGTGTTCGACAAGTTCTACCGCATCCCGGTTCCCGAAGGGGCCGGCGGCACCGGTCTGGGGCTTTCCATCTGCAAGGGTATCGTGGAGGCCCACGGCGGCAGGATCAAGGCGGAAAATCGGGATGGCGGCGGGTTGCGGATGGTGATACGGTTGCCGCTGGAATCGACAGGCTCTAATGTAAAAGCATTTACCGCAAAGGACGCAGAGGAACGCAGAGGAAAATCTGAAAGTTAGTTTTACGGGAATTATGTACCAGTTTTGCACGATGAAGCTAGCTGGATTTAAATATAGTCTTCTCTGCGTCCTCCGCGTCCTCTGCGGTGCGCCTGCCGTTATGATGTGAGTTCCTTCTCCTTGTTACATGGGGAAGCTGAAAGCGAGGTCCCATGACACCCGAACGCAGCACCGAAAACCTGCCCCGCATCCTGGTCATCGACGACGAGCTGGCTATCCGGCGCTTTCTGCACACGGTCCTGTCCAGCGAGGAGTTCTCCCTGCACGAGGCGGAAAACGGGCATGCCGGTCTGGCAGCCGCCGCCACGGTCCGGCCGGACGTGATCCTGCTCGACCTGGGGCTGCCGGATCTGGATGGTGTCGAGGTTATCAAGCGGGTTCGCGAGTGGTCGCTGGTGCCGATCATCGTGCTCTCGGTGCGTGACCGCGAGAATGACAAGGTGGCCGCGCTGGACGCCGGCGCCGATGATTATCTCACCAAACCGTTCGGCGTGGGCGAACTCTTGGCCCGCATCCGGGCCGCACTGCGGCGCTCGTTGCAGCAGACGCCCGAGCCGGTGTTTACCAGCGGCGATCTGGTGATGGACCTGACTCTGCGCCGGGTCACCGTCAACGGTGTAGAGGTTCAGCTCACCCCGACTGAATACGATATACTGCGCCTGCTGGTCACCCATGCCGGCAAGGTGCTGACCCATGGCCAGATCCTCAAGCAGATATGGGGTATCGCCTACCTGGAACAGCCCCACGTGCTGCGGGTGAATGTCAGCAACCTGCGGCGCAAGATCGAGGTCGATCCCTCCCGTCCCCGGCACATCACCACCGAACCGGGAGTGGGATACCGGTTGAAAATCCTCCCGTAGCGCCCTGCAACCCCCTTCGATTCTCTTGTACATACCGCCTGAAAGGAGTATAACGGCTGAAATCGCAGCCGAGATCCGTTCAGGGAACGGATGCGGGGGACCCGGTTACCAGGGGCGCATTCCGGCATGATGCCGGATAGGGAACTTCCAATCCCGAGCCCGTCAGCTAACCTCGTAGGCATCTGGAAGGGTATGAAACAGCGCAAGGGATGCCGCTGGCTTCGGCCGCCGGCATTTTTTTGTTTTGAGTGTCACGCCCCCAACATGCGAAATTCATTGAGCAGATAAAGTTGTCGGTGCTATAAGTATCCTTCAGCTAATTGGAGGCGTGACATGAAGCATGACGAAGCCGGCTCCTACTGGGGCGGCATCATCAAGGCGATGGGCCTGGTGTTCGGCGACATCGGCACCAGCCCGATCTATACCCTCACCGTCATTATTGCCCTCACCAAACCGACCCAGGAAAACATCTTCGGCATCATTTCCCTGATCGTCTGGACCCTGATGATCCTGGTCAATATCGAATACGCCCTGCTGGCCATGAGCCTCTCCCGCAAGGGAGAAGGGGGCACCATTGTCCTGCGCGAAATCCTGGTGCGCATGATCAAACCGGGCCGGCAGATGGTATTCATCACGTTTCTTTCCTATTTGGGTGTCGCCCTGCTCCTGGGAGACGGCGTCATCACCCCGGCCATCTCGATCCTCTCGGCCGTTGAGGGGGCGCTGTTGATCCCCTCCCTGAGCGGCCTCAGCCAAGGCACCATCATCCTCATCGCCGCTGTTATCGCCATTGTCCTGTTCGTGTTCCAGTTCAAGGGGACCGACAAGGTTGCCAATGCCTTCGGCCCGATCATGCTGGTCTGGTTTGCCTCCCTTACCCTGTCAGGCATCATCGCCCTGATCGGTTTTCCGGCGATCATTGCTGCCGTCAGCCCCCATTACGCCATCGCCTTTCTGGTAAAAAACGGCTTGGCCGGTTTTTTCATCCTGTCCGAGGTGATTCTGTGCGCCACCGGTGGCGAGGCACTCTACGCCGATATGGGGCACCTGGGTCGCAAGCCTGTCAAACGGGCCTGGAATTTCGTCTTCGTCGCCCTGGTCATCAATTACCTGGGACAAGGCGCTTTCATCATCAAACACCCGGATGCCAAAAACATCCTGTTCGGCATGGTTCAATCCCAGTCAGCCCTGCTCTACGTCCCTTTCCTCGTGCTGACCATCCTGGCCACGGTCATCGCCTCCCAGGCATTGATCAGCGGGGTATTCTCCATCGTCTACCAGGGGATCACCACGCGCATCCTGCCGCTGTTCAAGGTGGATTACACCTCCACCCACCTCAAGTCCCAGATCTACATCGGTGCGGTCAACTGGCTGCTCTTGATTCTTGTGATCATGATCATGCTGATCTTTCAAAAGTCGGAAAACCTGGCGGCGGCCTACGGTCTGGCGGTTACCGGCACCATGGCCATTACCGGCGTCATGATGACCATGATCTTCTCCCGCACCACCAAGAAATGGAAGGTGCCGCTGGCAGCGCTGGTAACGGTGGTGGACTTTGTCTTTCTGATCTCCAACCTCTACAAGTTGCCCCACGGCGGCTACTGGTCCCTGATCCTGGCATCCATCCCACTGACGGCCATCCTGATCTGGACCAAGGGGCAGCGCGCCCTGTACCTGGCATTGCGGCCGCTCGACATGGACACCTATCTGGTCTCCTACGAGCAGATCTACAAGAAGGGGCGCATCTCCGGCACCGGCCTGTTTTTCGTCAAGGAGTGGAATACCATTCCCCCGTACCTGGTGCATTGCACCATTCGCAGCAACATCATCTACGAGCGTAACGTGCTGATCTCCATCATCCGTACCGACGATCCCTATGGGCTGAAAAGCAAATTGACCACCGCCCTGGGAACCGGCCTGGACGCCTTCGAGATCATTGCCGGCTACATGGAGATCTTCGATATCGAACAGATGCTCAAGGAGAACGGTATCAGCGAAAAGGTCATCTTCTATGGCATCGAGGACATCACCACCCTCAACCCGGCCTGGAAGGTCTTTTCCATCATCAAGAAACTGACCCCCAACTTCGTGCAGTTCAACAAACTCCCGGCGGCCAAGCTTCAAGGTGTAATGACGCGGGTGGAGATGTAATCATGATCAACTGGATTCTGCTGCTGGTAGCCCTGGGGATCATCCTTCTGGGTGCCACGGTCTTCACCAACGGCCTGGAGTGGTTCGGCAAGAAGATGAACCTGTCCGACGGCGCCGTGGGGAGCATCTTTGCCGCCATCGGCACGGCCCTGCCCGAAACCCTGGTGCCGATCATCGCCATCCTGTTCGGCTCAAAAGCGGCGGGACACGAGATCGGCGTGGGCGCCATCATCGGCGCCCCTTTCATGCTGGGCACCCTGGCCTTCTGCATCAGCGGCCTGGCCGTGATGTTCAACCGCAAGAAACGCGACGACTACCCGGTCATGCGGGTGGATACCGTGGTCATGCGGCGGGACATGGAATATTTCCTGGCGCTCTATGCCCTGGCCATCGCGGCCACCTTCCTGGGGGGGCACCCGGTGATCAAGACCTTCATCGCCCTGGTGCTGCTCCTGGTTTACGGCGGCTACGTGCTTAAGACGCTCCGTTGCGAGAACGATGCCTGTCATGGTGTTGAGGAATCCGACCTGGAGCCCTGCTACTTCGCCCCCAAATCCCATGATCCGCACATGGCGATCATCGTGACCCAGGTGCTCGGCTCCCTGCTGCTGATCGTGTGGGGATCGTACATCTTCGTGGAAAAGGTGCAGATCATCTCGCTCGCCATGGGGGTCTCACCCTTTATCCTGGCCATGATCATTGCCCCGATTGCCACCGAGTTGCCGGAGAAGTTCAACAGCGTGATCTGGATCGGCAAGGGGAAGGATACCCTGGCCATCGGCAACGTTACCGGCGCCATGGTGTTCCAGGGTTCGGTGATCACCGCCATCGGCATCTTGATGACCGAATGGCGGCTTAACCCGGCCGCTTTTTTGACCGTGGGGCTGACGTTCGCCTCGGTCTGTACGGCCTATGTACAGATTCGCTGGAAAAGGCACCTGACACCGGGGACACTGCTGGTGGGGGGATTTTTCTACCTGGCGTTCATCCTGCTGGTCATGACCGGGAAGATCTGAAAAGCTGGACAGGTCGGACAGGTCGGACGAGTCTGACATGTCCGACAAGAGAGATTTAAACCCGCCTTGAGCGGGTTTTTTTATGCGCGGGGAGGGGGGGTGAGCGGAAGCCGCACGGTGGCCGTGGTGCCGGCGCCCGGTGCGGAGGCAAAGTCGAGTTTACCGCAGTGCTGATTGACGATGAAGTTGGCGACGAACAGCCCGAGGCCGCTCCCCCCCTTGTCGATGCGGGTGGAAAAGAAGGGGTCGCGCAGCCGCTCCATGTGTTCGGGGGGGATGCCCGTGCCCTCGTCGCGAACAATGATCAGGACCTCGTCGTCGTCGGCGTTGTACGCGGTGCTGACGACGATGCCCCCCTTGTTGCCCTGGACGGCCTGCACGGCGTTCATGAGCAGGTTGACCAGCACCTGCTCCAACTGGTGGTAATTGGCGGTGATGACCGGAACCTGCGGCGAGGTGTCGGCGCTGATCGACGTGTCGGTGTGGGTGCCGTGGGCGTGGATGATGGCCAGGGCATTGGTGACGACCTGGTTGATGTCAACGCCGGGATACAGCTCGTTGCGTTCGCCCACACTGTAGGAGCGCAGGTCCTGGATGACGTGGGTGATGCGGTCCGTGTTGCGGTCAATGGTAGCGCAGCATTCGCTGATGTTGTCCCGGGCGGTGCTGAACGGGATGCCGCCCAGGCTGAAATCCCCTTCCTCGGCCGAAACCTGTTGGAGCAGCGGCATGGCGTCGTTCCAGGCCCGGCCCAGGTATTGCCCGGCCAGGCGGATGGAGCCGTTGGGGTTGTTGATCTCGTGGGCCATGCTGGAGGCCAGCAAACCGAGGGAGGTCATACGGTTTGTCTGGATCAGCTTGGCCATCAGCAGTTTCTTTTCTTCCTGCACTTCCAGGCGCATGGCGCTGAGCAACTCCTCCTGAAGGCGCTGGTTTTCCCGGTCGCGTTCCAGCAGCGAGGCGGCCAACTCGTTGATGGCAATCGCGGCCCTGCCCGGCTCGTCTTCCCGCTCCACCCCGATCCTGTACCCGTAGTTGCCGTTGCGCATGATCTGGATTCCGCTCATCAGGTTATTGAACGAGCTGGTCACCTGGCGCAGCGCCAGGTAGCTGAGCAGGGAGACCGTCAGCCAGAAGCCGAGGGCCAACAGGCAGGAGGTCCAGACAAGCCCGCGGATTCTCTGCTTCAAATCCCTGGTGTCGCGTTCGAGGCGCACCGTGCCGATCAGGGTAGGCTCCGGGGCGCGGCGGTTGCTCGTGATGGCGCTTTCGGGCGAGGCACCAAGTGGGCTGCTGCGTACCTCCACGGTTTCGCTGAGAAGCTCGTCGGGGCCGATGGTGTCCGGTTTGTGCAGATCGGCCAGCACCCTGCCGTCATGGGTGCTGATAACCACCGAGTGGATCTCCGGGGAGTTGGCCGTCTCTTCCGCCAGCCGTTGCAGCGTCTCGCGGTTCTCGGCGTACAACGGAAGGCGGATGCTGTCGGCCAGGCGCGCCGCCAGCAGATGGACCTTGTCGGCGGCCAGCCGGCGTTGTTCGCGGATCTCGGTAATGATGAACAGGGAGATGAAGAGGAGGGTGACCACCGCGGTCACGGTGGTGAAGATGGCGAAGAGCTTGAAACGAAAACTGGCTCGGAAATCTTTTGGCAGTGCCGGCAGTGCCATGGTCACTCCCTGGAGATGCGCAGATTGGTGTCCATCAACCCGAAAACGACGCCCAGGCGCTTGAGCACGCTGGGGTTGGTCTTGAGAGATACCCCGTTGGGAGAGACGATGGCCAGTTCGGCCGTATCGGTTCCGCTCAATGCCTTTGCCGCCATTTCGGCCGCTTGTTTGCCCAGTTCGGTCCGGTCGATCTCCACTGCCGCCGCCGCGCCCAGCGTCAGGTAGGCGCCGGCAAAGGCCACCACCGGTACCTGTTCTTCCTGGGAAAACACAAAGTACGCCTCGGCGGTCTCGCGTGTGACGGCCGTGGTGTCCGGCAGCATCCAGAGGGCGTCCACCTCTCCCTTGAGGCTGGTGAGCCGGTCCAGGGTGTCCCGTGGATTCGGTGTCTCGCGCACGACCAGTTTGATACCGTAGCGGTGCGCCATTTGCTGGGCCCGACGCAGATACCAGCCGCACTTGGCCGGGTTGAGGATTACCCCGACACGCCGCTTTTTCATCTCCTGGAACAGCTCCAGATAGTGTTCCGGCGGAGCGAACATATCGATCCCTGCCAGGTTGGGCAGGGCGTTCCGGCGGTCGCGGATGCCGAGCGACATGACCGCGATGATCGGTACCTGGCGGATCTTCCTGCTCGCCGCCAGGGCAGCGTCTCCCATGGCCAGTACCATGCGGGGCCGATCCTCGCGCACGATGCGCACGATGTCCGCCTCGGCGTAGTCGGTCAGGATCACCACCCGTTCGGTAAACCGGCGCGGGGTGCGGAATCCTCGCAGTACCTCGTCGTAGGCCCGGTCGCGGCGGCTCTCCAGCACCAGGACGTCATAGGCCTGGGCAAGCGCGGGAAGCAGGAGCGCCAGGAAGAGGATAAGGGCCGTGAGGCTATGCCGGTGCATGGGCCGCCTCATCAGAACCTCACCTTTATGCCGCCCTCGAACCAGCGGGCGGGGGAGGGTATCAGATTGGTATTATAAGACTGGTCGCCGTTGAACAGGTTGTGGCCGGAGAAGAAAATCTCCAGGCTGGTGTTCTCCCGCTTGAACAGGGTGGCCCCCAGGTGCAGGTCCCACAACAGGCCGCCATAATGGCCGTTGGCGTTAGGTAGGGAATTCCAGAAGATATGTCGGCCGGTCAGAACACCCCGGTAAGTCTTGTCGTCGTAGCGCAGGGCCAGTTGCAGGGTGTGGCGGGCATAGTAATTGATCTCGCCGCCGTCACTGGTGCGGGTGGTGTCGGTGAAGGTGTAGCCGGCCCCGAGGGAGGTATCCCAGACCGGCGTGGTGCGGGCCTCGAACTCGGTACCCAGAGCTATCTGCTGCCCGACAGTATCATTCCATGTCTGGTTGCGGAACAGGGTGGCTTTCAACCACACGTACGGCACAGCGGTGCTCTCCGCCCCTACCTGCGAGGTCCAGATCTTGATCGACGATAAAGAATCGTCGGGCGTCAGGGTGGGGAGGCCATAGCCGCGGGCCGTGTAGGCGCGCAGCACCGTCGTGTCGGTCACCTGCCAGGTAGCCCCCAGGGAGGGGCTGAACTGGTCCCCGGCGGTCTGGGTGTGGTCGAAACGGACACCGGGGGTCACGCTCACCGGACCCATGGTGATGGTGTCGTTCAGGTAAGCGCCCCAGCGCTCCACGATCTTGCTGTACTGGTAGTTAAAGGTGTTATCCTGGAAGTTGGTGTATTTGCTGTCTTGTTCCAGGTGGTTGTAGTCGCTGCCGACCACCAGCAGGTTTGTGTCCCCCCGCCAGACCAGCTTGGCGCTGGCGCCGGAAACCAACTCCTTGGTAATACTATTATCAAGGGGAGCATTGGTACTGATAAAATAGTAGGGGTTGTCGATCCTGTTGAAGGAGTGACGGCCGGTTATCTCCAGCTCCAGATGGTTACCCAAGGGATACCGCAGGCCGACGTTCCCGAGCAGCAGGCGTTTGTCCGGCATCCCTTTAAAGTCATAGGCCGGGTCAGGGATGAATACGTCCCCCATGGAGGCGCGTGTGTAGAAGAAGCTGGCCCACAGCAGCCCCTGATTGGGGAGGTTGTAGGTCAACTTGCCATAGAGGTGGTTTGAATAGATCTGGGTATTGGGCCGCAGGCCGTTGGAGCCGAGGAAACCGCCGGAGAGGTAGTACCCGGTTCTGTCTCTGGTACCGCTCAGCTCCAGGCCGGTGTCGGTGGTGGTGCGGGAGCCGATGGAGGCCGTTGCCGTGCCGCCGATAGGCCGCCCCTGATCCGGCGATTTGGTGATGACGTTGATCACCCCGCCCAGAGCCTGGCCCCAGGCCGAGGAGGCGGCCCCCTTGACGATCTCGATCCGCTCGATGATGTGGGCCGGTATCAGGGATGTTTCGCTGTAGTTGCTCGTCAGGTTGGTGATCGGTACCCCGTCCACATATACCTGGGTGTGGATGAAGTCGATGCTCTGGATGGTGGTGTAGGCGGTAATGCCCGGCCCGCCGTTGTGCTGCACCTGGATGCCGGGGATGGTGTCCAGCACGTCGGCCAGGGTGTGGGCGTTGATGGCCTCGATGTCGGCGGCGGTGACCACGGTGACGTTCTCGGCGGTTTGGGAGAGCGGCTTGGGGGCGCGGGAGGCGGCTGATGCCTCCTCCTGCCAGGCCGTGAACAGCCCCAGGGTCTCCTCGTCCTCTGCAGCCCGTGCCAGGCAAGGGGAGAGGGCCAGGGCCAGGGAGATGGCGATCAGAAACGCCCGCAGGCTATGCTTGGAATGAATAATTGGCATGGCGTAATGAGTAATTTTGCGGTATACATAGCAGAATTCATGTGGGTTTGTCCAGCAAATGGACATAATTAATGAAAAAGGAGGTGAGACGCATGCGTGAAGTTCATGAGGACCTGATGGTGCTGGAGGAGGGGAGTACGGCGGGTGTTGTGCAGTCATGCTGTAAAGGAGGCGCTTCGGCAAAGGTTTAACGAGATGGTTCATGGCGGGGAGGGGCGACCCTCCCCGTTGCTTTTGGTAGTATGAAGAATCCTTTCATGTGGTCAAGTTAGGGGGAACCCGGAGTGGGAGGCAGGCATGAATTGCGAACAGTTCCTGAACGATGCGGAATGGGCGCTGGGGGACTTGTTAGTCCAATAGGAAACCCCCCGGCTTTGCCGGGGGACCTCAACAGTTTGACAGTTCCGGGATAAAGTGAAAGCCTCCCCGTTGTGAACCGCTCAAAGTTCCCAGCAAAGGAGGCTTCCGTTGACGA